>OGGH01000180.1_pt1 | contig 72542 bp, 74 predicted proteins | sample 1571161 | NCBI WGS metagenome assembly OGGH01 (sample SAMEA2582053, study PRJEB24529) | metagenome | biome: Human gut stool | place: China | collected 2011 | reverse complement strand
TAATTAATCTTATATCTAATACTATGAAAAACACATAAATATAACAGTACAAAAGAGACATTTGTTCAGCAGTTCTATGTATATTTCAGTTAATTATAGTTTATAGAATTAAATGTTTCTCATTTATAGGCAATATAATGCGTTTCCAGTCAATCATTGCGTTGAATAACATGATATGGGAATAGTCTTTCAAACATATTTGCGGAATGTCTTTCTCAACAATGAGCTGTCTGTCCAGAAATTCGCTTCGTTTCGTCCCCCGGAGTAACGGATGAGCCGGTGTGAACCAGGTATCTCCGTCATAGAGAGCAACATTAGCTATAGAGGTATCTGTCAGATAGCCATTTCTCACAATTAAAATATCATCCGCCATTCCTCTTTGAGCATACAAGGCATTCAGTTCTTCCCGATGCGCACTTTTATAAGTATAATCAATGGTATCGGACACAACCAAATGCAAAGAAGATACCTGTCGCATCTGATAGGGCGCATACGTAACTTCTTCCACTTCTTTTCCATATACAATCCGGCATTTATGAATTCCATTTAAAGTTGGCGGAGATATAAATTCCCGTAAATCCAGCGGAGTGCTGTCTTCCCAAAAAGCTGCACGGGTTTCATTAAAGCGCTCTGTGTGATAATCAAGATTATAAATCTGTCCATCCTCTATCCGGATAGTCTCAATAAATGGGTACATATACTTTTTGTTTCATTTCATTATACTCGCTTTCCACATCACTCTGGCAGGTGATCCCACCTCCACTTTTAAAATACATCTTCTCTCCTTCCTGTTCTACAAAACGTATCATAACGGCACTATCTAAATCAATGCCATCAGAATATCCCATAACTCCTGTATAAAATCCTCTGTCGTAGGTTTCAGCTTCCTGGATAATCTGCATCGTCTTTTTCTTTGGAGCACCGGTAATAGAACCGGCTGGCAGTAATCTGAAAATAATATCTCCCAAATGCTCCTGATAATTTTCGGGCAATATACCCTGAATTTCAGAACTCGTCTGAAAAATAGCTCCCCGATTAGTCTGTAACCTATCCATATACCGATACCGGGAAACTGACACTCGGTTGGCAACCATACTTAAATCATTACGAATCAGATCTACAATGGTAGCATGTTCAGCAGTCTCTTTCGGATCATTCATCAATAATTGAGCAGCAAAGGGAATTGAAGCATCAATGGTTCCCTTCATCGGATATGAGCTAATTTTTCCCTGATGAATTCTAACAAATATTTCAGGAGAGAAAACCGTAAAACGGTCTTTAATCCATAGCTTATAAATCGCTTTTGAATGAAAATAAATATCATTCAGAGTGAGATTGGTTTCTACCGGAGTGCGACACGTCAAATTAGTAAGGAAACTATTTCCTGCCAGGATGTTCTGTCGCACGATATTAAACGAGCGTTGATAGGAAGAGAAAGATTCTGCGAAAGGTTGCCAATGTAGTGAAGGCATTGTTTTTGCAGAGTAAGTGGCTATATTATCTTCTGCTGATATGATCTGATTGGTAAATCCATTCAGATTATATAAAACTTCAGTAGAATCAACAGCAGCAACCTCCTCTATATAAGATACATCTTGTAGATAATTTATAATGAAAATGAAAGGACGATGGAGTTGTCCCAACTGATTCATTCGTTTGATAGCCTGTTCCTTATTATATAAGTGCATAAAATACTTCTACGTTTAGGGAAGGCAAATGTACGCAAAAAGTATAGATTAGAAAAAGATAGCAATAAAAAAGGGTTGCCCGATGTGTCATATCGGCAACCCTTTATCATTTATAAGATTGGTCAAATTACTTCATAACAGCTTTTACTTGAGGAAGCATCTTCTTCACATTTTCATTTTCCGGAGATATCTTAGCAGCTTCTTCCAGATAGTCTAATGCTTCTTTAAATCTACCATCGGCTTTTTCTTTTTCTGCAGCATATTTATCTGCATCAGAATTTGCCAAAGGAGCAGCTTTCTTCAGGATATTAGCGCCATCATTATAGCACAGAACTCCTAAACTGTACAATGCATTTGTTTTATACTGCTTGTGATCCAAAGGAATTACTTTCTTGAAACAGTCTTCTGCTTCTTCTGCTTTTCCGGCTTTCTGTGCAGCAAGTCCTGCTTTCAGATAGTGAAGGCTATAATTCTTCACCATTGTTGTATTCTTAGGATCTACTTTCAATCCTTCTTCCAATGTAGCTACATATTCAGCAGTCTTCTTTTGCGCATCTAAAGCCAAAGCTTTGCGAGCATAGGCATTTCCGATATTGAACTTCTTTTGAATTGCTATATCAAAAAAAGTCACAGCTTCCGGATATTTCTTCACAGCATCGGCAGCTATACCACAATAATAAGCGGTTGCAGAATCTTGATTATTCGTTTGTTTCAAATATTCACTGAATTTCGCATACGCTACAGGATAATTTTTAGCATTAAATGCATCATTTCCTTCTTTTTTCAATTGCTCTGGGTCGGTTTGTGCAAAAACATTAGTCACTACAATACAAAATGCAAATAAAAAAATCAATTTCTTCATAACTTTATGTGTTTTTTAGTTGTTTATCGCTCAAAAGTAAAAGTTATAATAGAAAAACACAACCCTATTTTATTTTTTTGAGCTTTTTGAAACCTATATAACGTTCGTTATTCTTCGTAAAAATGGCGTTTTTCTATTCATTCTTCCCAAACCATATAAATAAACAAAATTCTATCTCTATTATAAACTACTGATTCATAGTCACAAAGAAATATATGAATAAAAAAATGCCAGAAAGTTTTTGAGTTTTCATAAAAAGCACTACCTTTGCATCCGCAAATAAGGCTGGTTCCGTAGCTCAGCTGGATAGAGCAACGCCCTTCTAAGGCGTGGGTCAAGCGTTCGAATCGCTTCGGAATCACTTAAAGGACTGATTATAATTCATTGATAATCAGTCCTTTTTCTTTTCTATAAAAAGTCGAAAGGCTATAAAAAAAAGATACCATTTCTCACCGGAAAGTCACCAACAGTGGAAAAACAGTGTCTTTAAAAACTTATAGCTTATGGCAACACTATCATTAACTATTCTATCCGCTAAGCCCACCAAGGCTGGCAAATTTCCTATTCTTATCCGCGTATCAGTCAAGAATGATAAGGAGTACATTAAAACGGAATATCAATTGGACGATGCTTGCCAATGGTATAACGGAAAAGTAGTAGCCCGCAATGATGCTACAATGATGAACAAACAACTTATATATGAGTTGAAAAAATACAAAGAACGTTTGCAGTATATTGACAACTACGATTGTTATACTGCCAAACAACTAAAAATTATACTAACACAGCAAGATAAGATTGCTCCAGACATGCGTACATTCAATGATTTCATGCGACAGAGGATCAAGGAAAAGAAAGAAGAAGGAAAGACTAGCCATGCTAAAATGCTAGAAGACACCTTAAAGATCTTTGAGAGCGCAGAAGGTGAGGTACCAATGATTATTATGAATCACATTACCGTTGAACATTTTGATAGATGGATGAAACTCCATGGCCATACTGACGGGGGCCGACAGATTCGGTTAAGTCACATAAAAGCACGGATTAATGAAGCTATTAAGTTAGGGATAATACGATGTGACAAACACCCATTTGCCTACACAAAGATTCCCATCCCAGAGCCAAGGAGTCTTGATATATCTGTAGACGCGATAAGAAAGATTATTAGCGCAGATGTCTCAAAGAGCAAGCAGTTGTCTTTAGCTAAGGATATGTTTTTGCTATCATTCTACTTAGGAGGTATCAATTATGCAGATCTCATTCAAGTAGATTTATCAGAAGATGTAATTAGTTATATACGATTAAAAAGTGGTGAGCATAAAACGAAAAACCGAACTACGAGTATAGCTGTCTGCCCGGAAGCAAAAAACATAATAAATAAATATATTGGGAAAAATGGAAAGCTGAAGTTTGACTACAAATACACAGCAGGTAATTTACAACGCTATATCAATAAATGCTTAAAACTCCTAGCAACAGAGTTAAATATAAAGGAGGGATTGACCTTTTATTCAGCCCGTAAAACTTTTGCCCAGTTCGCTTCCGAGATTGGGATCCCCTATCCTATTATTGAATACTGCTTGGGGCACTCCATAAAGACCAGCATTACTATTAATTCTTATGTTCGGGTAAAACAGCATCAGGCAGACGCAGCAATTCAAAGAGTTATTGAATATATTAATAATCCTGAAGTGTTCAAACCATATATAGAAATGCGAGCACAGATGCAAATGATGATGTAATATAAATAATGAGTTAAGAGGTAGCCGGATAAGCTACCTCTTCTCTTTTTTTCTAAATTCTCGTAATTGCCCGATGGTAGGATGAAAAGTCGGATTTTCCCAATTTCTGGAAATTACCGCAATCATTGATTCAAGATATTTCCCACAATCTAAAATTACAGTACTCTGATTAACTTGATAGCGGCCAGACGGGTAGGATTTATTTTTGAGCGTTTCTTTCGCCCATGTCAGTAACTCTTGAACGGAGTCGTGATCGTATTTATGCTCTTCTGCCATATAGTTTTTATTTTAACGTAATACTACTATCTTCAAACTGTATATTATTATATTGTTTTAAATAGGAAGTTCGGTTATTCGTCAATACTTTTAACTGACAAATGATATCATCATATGCATTTTGTCCATGATAATAGAATTTAATAATTTTATTTTGACAATTCTTGACTGCTTGAGCCTTAAAGAAGTCGTCGAAATAAGAATGGTCAGTAACTCCCATAGAGTATCCAAAAAATATAATTTCATCTGCATTTTCTAAAATTTGAGGTAATCCTTGTACATTCTGATATTGATTATAAGACTTATATAAAAAAATATGTTCTTCTTTTAAATCTAATTTGTCTTGTACGCCAAAAACAATGTCATTTTTCAGAGAGCCATGTATATACCTTATTTCAATTTTTTCAGATAAATATTTAACCTTTTTAATAAAATTAGTATAATTAAAATTTATTACAAAGTACAATTTATCCTCCATTGTTATATCTTTTATAATCCTAAGTGCAAGCGAATTATAATCTAATTCTCCTAAAGGATACTTTGTCTCAATCTCGTTCAGGTATATTTTTAAAGCATTACAGAGTGATTTAAAGTCATCCTCAAATGTTTTTTTCAAATCGTCCAGACTTTTATCATATCTTACCTCTTTAGGGATTGAATGTGTATCATATTCAGCTAATATCGTTGAATAATTACCTAATTCTTTCTCTATGTTTATCCAATTGTTATTGCCATTACCCTTATTATTAAGATAACTAGCTAGACAATTTTTTTCAGAAAGTAAATCTTTAAAATTTTGGCTTGCCATAAACTTAGAATACGAGGTAGGCTTACCAATATTCAAGTCAAATCCGTTTCCTATTACTAAAACTGTTTTATTCTTCATATGATTATAGTTAAATTATATGTCCAAAGATAAATGCTTTATTTTTATAATTAAGTGGAATTACCCATAGATTCATCAAGCAAATGATCTTTGTGCTATTTGACTATTATATTTACCTATTAACCAACATATTACCCAGATTACATCTTACTATTTTTAGAGTAATTAACTAAATTGTATTGTATATAATTATTAAACGCCCCATTCACCATTGCAATAAATTATAGGTAATGCCAACACCTACATACCAACTGGCCGGGTAACCATATCCGGCTTGCAACCCTAGCCCCCATCGCTTCCGTTTAGCAGGAACCAGCACAGGTATTCTAATCTCCCTCGTCCGACTATATACCTCAATACTATCTAACTTTGCATTATATCCAGACACCCATGCACGGTATAGGCTATCTTCGTATATCTTCTGGGTAATAGGAATAACTACCTCTGCCGAATCAGGGATACAGGTATCTTGCTTAGCCTCACAAGAATCCTTCTTAATAGGTAGCTTAACTGTTTCATATCTCTTGATTACACTATCCCTAGGTACAGGGTAATAGAAAGGAATAGTTTCGACGTATTCAGTTGTGTCCAGGTGTGGTAGTGCAGACTGTTCTTGCTGGCGGCTCCACAGAAACAGAACGGCTAACACGAGTAATGTAACCAATATCCAAGGTAGTACTTTCATGGTCGAACTACTGTATTACGAAGAAAACTAGGAAATTCGGAACGAACATCAAAGCAGGGACAAGCCTTGATGTATTCTGCCGATTCAACTTCACCGGACCCGTCCAGATCAGGAGATGTATCCCGATGTCCAAGCAGTTCGACGATGGGATACTCCTTACAAAGCTTGTCTACCAATTGCCGCAAACTAGCTTTTTGAGCCGGAGTACGTGTATCAGCAGGCTTTCCAGTTGCATCTAAACCTCCGATATAACAGATACCAATGCTGTGTTTATTATACGAAGACTCTGAAAATCCTTTGGTATTACAATGCGCTCCGTCAATGCTTAACGGTCGCCCATTCTCTACCATTCCATCAAGGTCAATGACGAAGTTATAACCGATCTGACTAAAGCCTCTTTGTTTGTGCATCCGGTCAATATCTTTAGCCCTCAAGTCTTGTCCGGCACGTGTAGCCGAGCAGTGGATAATAATTGCATCAATAGTTTTCATTTCTCTTCCTCCCATTTTAATTAATAATCACTTGGCGGCTGCCGGTTAGAGCATCCGCGAACATCACATTTTTTTATCTCTGATTCTTTCAGCCGTAATTCCAATTCATGTTTATCATAGATGAGTTGGAGCTTCTCCGCTTGTTCCTGACGAAGCTCTACATAGATAGCATCAATTTTCGTATCACGTTGAGCAATGCGTTCCTCCAACCAAGCAACTTGATTACGTTCATTCTCATTCTCTGCTGCATCTGCTGCTGCATCCTCTTTCCTGGCATCAGTCTTACGATTGACGTAGAAATTTACAATCCATTTGATTGCTTCCAAGCCACCTAAAGCTCCAAGTATTGTTAGCCAGTCGTTTAGTTCCATATTATCTATTACTTAATATTTTAGCACTATATGTTTATCACTCTACACATTTACATACCATACAATATATTTTTTCCCATCAATTCCATTTTTGGCAACAGCAGTACATCTGACCATACCATTTCTATTTACTGGATAACGACTAGATATGGCCACTCCTTCTGAATTGTAAAAGGACCCCAAGCTTGTATTATTTACATTACTCCCCAAACCAATTTTTGCTCCATTGTTTCCATATACTAATTTTATAGCATTACAATACCATGAAGAAGATGATGATGATGAATATTTTGCATCAACCAAGATCGTAAATGTTGCACCAGCAATATCTAACGTATTTGGGAGAGCAAAATAAGACACTCTGTCATTAACTTTATCTATAGTAGTTATATGTTGAACAATTATATTGCTACTTCCATACCAATCCATATTTTCGACAAAACGATAATCAATATCACCTTCCGTATTCATTTGAACACCGCTAGTCTCTACAAAACTATTTTTACATATCGCATTGAAAGTAATAAAACTTTTACCCCATTTAATCAATTCGCTTCCATTAAAAGCATTTCTAACAAACCCCTCACCTAATCCAAATTTGAATAGAAGACTTTCTATCGTTCCGTTTCTATTCATCCGTGTTATATTACTACCACTAAAATATTCTCCTGATATTTTAACCGACTCACTGTATATGGAATTCTCATCTATATGCCAGCCACCTATATTACCAGCATTAGATATTACTCTTCCTTCAAACTTACATTCTTTATTGATCGGATCAAGCGAAAACACAATCTCATTATCCACAAGTGCAAATACTCCTGAATGCTTAGTCCCATCAGCAGATGTAAGGCAGTCTTTACCTTGCAGTATTCCAGTAAGTAATGTTGTCCCTTCCGAATTAACAGTTTTTGTTCCTGAAAACATTTTAGGAGTCACAATATACTCTTCACCTAATTCTGTTGCATAACCATTCCACTTCTCAATCCACGGAAGAAGATTTGCATCCTTACCAGTCTCTCCCTTAAGTCTTATAGGATTTCCCCATTCACCTGAATCTGCACTTTCCGCAACTTTTTGAGAAATCCAAATCACGGATGCGGTTGAATCCGTGTGCCAGCCTTCCATTGTACCATCACCTGTAGGTTTTGCGGGTTCTTTCTCACTATCATTATAAGTTATATAAACTCTCATGCCATCCTTCCCATCTGTGCCATCGGTTCCGTCGACACCGTCATTCCCATCTGCAACCATTAATGCCCATGCCGTTCCGTTGTATATATATACCCGGCCATTATCCGTATCACGATATGCCCAATTCTTTTGAGGATTATCGGGAGGAATTGAAGAATCCCCTTTCCACACAATATCAAGCCCGTCATTTCCGTCTTTACCGTTTATTCCGTCCAGCCCATTCTTTCCATCCGAACCGTCAACGGTCATAACATACCATGCATTATCTTGATAAACATAGCATTTCTTATCTGTTGTGTTACGATAATACCATCCGTTTTTAGGATTATCAGGATGAGAAGAATATTCTCCTTTATACATAAGACTTATTCCATCTTTACCATTCACCCCATCGGCACCGTCTATACCATTGTATCCATCCTTCCCATCCTGACCATCTTTACCGGGTTCACCATCTTTACCGTTTGTTCCGGGTTCACCTTTCAAATTCTCTTTCGCTTCATCTGACAAATTATCCCATGTGAGAACAACATCCCGCATTGTACATACATATTTTCCCTCCACTAATGCCCAAGAAATTGCACCACCGGCTATGTGCCCCGATTTATCCGGTTTAAATAAGGCTGCACCACATCCAAATTCAGCACTACCATCCGGATATATACAGTAAGTAATGTTCTCATCATTATCGACTCCTTTAATCATACCATTCATGCTATAAAAGCCTTTAAGCCCATTACTGCCTGGAATATCACCCCCAACACGAATTTTTACTTTCCCATCCCAGTTCTTGCTATTGATATCAAACATCACATCAATAGCAGGCTGCCCAGTTTCGTCAGCATGAAGATAAATAGCCGATTGACGAGCTTTATTCTGTGAGTTACCAAATTGTATTAGTTCGTCACCCGCTGCTGGCGGATAAATAACACTCCCTGATTCATCCCTATCGAATTCTGATAAAGGAACGTGCAGAGTCTTTGTCTCTACATCAACGGAATCAACTTCGACATGATAAAGCTTTGTCTTGTCACCGACAAATGTCTGACAGCGTACGAAGTCGTGCGCTACGATACTCATATCCTCATCCTCCAACACTATGAGGTATTCTGTACCATCGTCAGAAATACGAGCGGACTTTACTTTTCCATGCCCTTGACTTATTGTTTGTGCACCAATGATAGCCCGAATCTTACTTATCAACATTTCAAAAACAATCATAGTTTCACGGACCACGATTGTATCAATCTCCAGTTTCCATTTACCAGTCATGTACTCCCAAAGTTTCCAGCCATGTCCTGCAAAGCCGGACATGAAATCTTCCACATACTCTTTTACTCCATTCGCCAATTTTTGTCCTGTCTCTTTCACCGAACAGAGAAAGCCGTAAAACTTACCGTTACTTAATATTGCCATATTGTTTATATTTATTCATTATACGATGATAGTGGATATATTCTACTGGAATACTGTGACCACCAACTATTTCCTTTATAAGTTTCAACTGAATCGTCCGGAACATAAATCTTACAAGCAGCATTGAAGCCATAACCCAGATTTGCGGATGAACATGCAGGTGGGACACTTGAAGAAATCTTCAGATAAATCATAGACTTGCAATCATAGAATAAATCGTTACCAAACGAAGTAACCGAAGCAGGTACTTCCAATCCGGTTAATACGTTACACCCACGAAACATAAGTTTACCTAATAGAGTTAGTCCATTAACAGGTAATATTACAGTCTTCAGACTGGAGCAGTAATCAAAGAAGTTATCCATACCCTCGCTGATTATTTCGTCAGGAAATTCGAAGCTTTCTAAAGAACTGCATTTTTCAAAAATGGACCATCTTAGTTTTAAAGGTTTCATTCTACCACTTTCAAACCCAACTTTCTTTAAATTAGGACAACCTGAAAAAATAGACTGCTGTATATATTCAACATATTTAGGAATAGTCATTTCTTCTATCGCTGTCCCCCTGAAAGCTTCAAAAGCAATCTCTGTTACATAGGGAGGTAGTATGAAAGATTTCAAATTAGAGCAATATTTTAATAAACCCGGTTTAATCATTGAGATGGATGTCATGTACTGAAATTCATCAAAGTACATTATTTGAGTATTATTACTGAAAGGAGTACCAAACTGTGAATCTGTTATATTCGCCAATTGCGCTTTAATAATACCAGTACCATCACCATAATTCCCAACCATGTAAGAACCTATGAAATCGTCTTTGAATCGTAGATAAAATTCACCTGTTATATTAAGTACTAGCCGATTGAAATAACTACGAAGAGCTATGGCTGTATCTTCATAGCAATTCGTATTGATATGAAGCGTTCCATCAAGAACCGGGCGAGGATCATCACCAGCTACACCGGAACTGTTAAGCCCAACATAAGTCCCGTCTGCCAACTTTCCAAGGTTATCAAGCATCTCGGCTCCATTCTCATTATAGGTATATTCCCCAAACACTGCACGCACACGTTTAAGGGCATGCGCTTCTCCCTGTTCCTGCTGTGCATCCATGATCTTTATTAAAAGGTCAACCGGATTAAGTTTCGGACAATCACTGACAAAAAAGTCCGTAATCTTTCCGGCACAATCATCGATAAGCACTCCCTCCTGTTTCAACAGAGGGAAGTTCTGTAATGTCAAATACCTGTTCGTGGATGGATATTGAACCAGTTCCAGACACCCGCCTTGCGGGAGCCTTATCTGTGTCAGTGACGTTCCATCAGCCCAAACTCTACGTAAATGCGTACATACAGAAAGGTCAAGAGAACCGGCCAACGTGGCTATGTTAGACAAAAGGATAGATTGCAGAGATACACAATCCGAGATAGTAAGTCCCGTGATCGCAATAACAATCCGCTCTGTACGGCTTCCCAGCTCTAATTCACGTAACATCCTTCCCTTGATGATAAGATTTCCGTTTACGTTTTTATCATGCCACTTACCAATACTCATCAGCCAACTGGCTCCCTGAATGATATTCTGCTGGTCACCTGTGCCACCCAGGTCTATTATCATTCTGCATACCTGTCCGGCCTTTGTCCTGCTACCCTTTACAATTGATGTACCGTTTGCAATAGTGGGATACATATCGATGGCGGGAATTATATCATAGGCGATAGCGTTTCCGGCAGCACGAACATTTATTGAATCTGTTCCATTTGCAGAATACTCCCCAAAACTATATTTTGAAGACATATACTGGATGCGCTTTTTCATCCATGCCGTTTCCGCGCTGTATAAATCCCCCAGTTCCTGTGTCAATGGATCAGTATCATTCGTGTATCGTCCGGCATTCATCATTAGCTTGGCATTCTCATAGCGTTTGGAATCTTCATTCACTGTTACAGCCGGAAAATACTCTTTCACGTTGAGATAGTATTTCTGGTACCATGCATAAACTTTTTCGGCATGAGTACCGGATTTCAAGCCGCCTAATACCTCCATAGCCGACATCATAGAACGCATCCCTGCAGCAAGTTCGTCCGGAAACGCCAGTTCCAACAGATTCCAGAACACGGAAGTTTCTCCATTCCAGACAGGAGCTCCGGTATCATAACTGTCATGTACTTCGACATAATACCCCTTTCGGAGTTGTCCCTGATTGGTGATAGGCATTATTGTATCAAGGTCGTCCTGCCTCCATTTCCATTTACAGCCTTCTCCAAAACAATATGGGTATGTGTTTTTTGCCCGGTTGTCGGTAGCAGCAACAAATTCAGTAAAGTTGTGATGGTATATTGCGTCGGGAATATCAAAGCAGGTCTTAGCTTCAGCTCTGAATTTGGCAATACGGGCGTTGATGAAAAGTGTATTCAGTTCATCATTTGTTTTCCCCGCCAAATCAGCACTTGATAAACCGTACCCCTTATTTACAAGTTGGTGTATCAGGCTTATTTGTCCTTCACCTATGTCGGATGGTATGAACTGTTTTTCTGCAGCTTCATAATAATACAGGTTATACAGATTTGTATCACCCGGCTTTGCGATCCAGTATTCTACACCATTCTCTTTATAACCGGATGCGTCAGCATTCAATTCAGCCAGCGTCCCATTAAACGGCTGAATTCTGCTCGAACAGGAATACACAAGATTATAGGCCGGTATCCAGTATTTTATATTCTCCGGAAGTCCACCGTCAAGACCAATGCTGTTTTCTCCATTGTATTGCCATGACTCTTCGTCTGCGTTATATGTAATTCTTCCCGTATTCCAAGGTACGCGAAACAATGCCGGAAGTGGGGAGTTATCCGCTCCCTCAATAGAGACAAGGCCGGGAAACAAATCGGTATCATAACCAAAACAATACTTGTCCCCCTTGTCCGGACCACCAGTAAACTCACCCATACAGGTGTATACTATTTCACCCTCGTCATTGAGTTCCTTGCGGAAAGCCATAAATGGCTCCTGATAGACAGAAACACGGACTTTCGGATCAAGGGCCATTGCTTCATTAGTGAGTCCGAGCTGTTTATACAAATCCGTATATGAATTAACCGAACCAGCCTTGTGGTCCTGCATGGATGATGCCCAGTTTTTCTTGAATGTAACGGATGCACATGCAGGAACGTTATCAAACATGATAAACTTCTTTGTGGTTGTTGACCCGTCAGCATAAGTAATAACAGACTTCGTCTTGTCAACCTTACCCTTTTCATTCCATTCCCAGTATTTTTTAGAAGATGTGCCCTGACCACTCAATTCCACATTGGTGATGGTCACGTTTCGTTCCGGGCGGTTTACAAATAGTATTTCAAGTGTACCTGTTCTCTTTGCTGTATCATAATAAGACGGGAATATATTATCGAATACAAAGACATTCATTTTTGCCCTTATGGCATCGAAGTCTAACTGTGTGGCCATTGCGTCATAAAGATTGTTATTCTCGCTTTCTTCAACCTTTTCATCGGTGCCGGGCAACCAATTGATATAATTCTTATGTACTGCGTTGGAGCCTAGTCCGGTTTCATATATACGGATTCCATAGACATCCACGTCAGCATAATCAGAACCTATAATTATATCTCCATTCTGCGCCCAATAATCATTTGATTCGTAAAGGAAAGTACGATTCTTTTTTCCATTGATATAAATAGAGCAAAGATTAAATCCGGTATTTCCATACATATTCGGCGAAATGGTCATGGCTATCCTAACACGTACACCATCATCGGTTGGAATTGATTGTAACTCCTCATTTTTAAGAGACTGGCTACACGGCCAGATGTTGTTTGCATAAATATTAAGTCCGGTAAATCCTTTTCCATCCGGTACCGACAAAGTAATAATAGGCTCGGAGTAGTCGGTAACATTATAAATCTTATAATCCAGTTCAATGGTTTTCCCATTACGGGCACTTTCTATTTCAAAAGGCTTGTAACCGATATCCAACAAGCTTCCGGCCATCATTCTTAATACACGGTTTCCGTCACTGTCTACAGTCCATCCGTCGTTATTCCAGTTCATGCCTTCCCATTCGGCTGCGATTTGAGAACTGTCTATTTCATTGATAATCTTTTGGTAATTTGACTGACTATTAGTACGTGTACGCGGGTTCATGTAAAAGACTGATCCGGCCGTAGCGGAAAAGCCGGAAGAGTTGCTCACAGGGAAGATCATAGTATCGGACAAAGGCTCTCCATTATCCGATACGGCTACAGAGATTTCAAAGTCTGTATCATCGACGGTTTCAATCTCCATTGCATAAGAGAAGCTATTTTTCGTATTAGTGGGTATCGTACTCTCCTCACTGGTATATACGGTAAGATTATCCATTCTAATGGAAAATGTGCCACTTGTAGCCGTAGCATCACCATCATAAACTGAATATTCAAAAAGTTTATTGTTCGACCAGTTGGATGCTTTTTCTGAAAGATTATTCACACACATCAGCTTCACCTGCTCGCCTTCCGATGCGCACATGATATTGAAAGACACCGTTTTGGTTTTGATGGTGCCATCGGAGTTTTCAAGATAAACGGATAATTTGTATACACCCGTCTGTCCGGGGTGGTCAATAGAGAAATTCAAAGCGGTATCCGTATAGATAACGTTTCCCAGCACTTGCTCATACGCTTTGGCGTAGTTTTCTCCCTCAAGGGTGACTTTAAGTGTCTTGTTTACATTTCCGGATATATAGAGAGGAATAGAAATTGCCCCGGAATATAATGTCCACCACTGGAAAGTATCAGCCTTGACAGACAATGATGTCATCGTTACATTATAAGTATAAGCCGGAGTGGCCTGTCCGGTCACTTCACCGGTTATTTTAACCATGATTGAGTTGGCCCCATTCGCAAGATACTCGGCTATATCAACTTTTGTGGCAGTAATGGAGTTAACCATCAGGGTTTTTATCAGGGTATAGTCTGCACTGACAGAGTTTTTTATGAATATCTCACACTTGCCACGTTCTCCGGTATTCTCGTAAGGATCATTATAGCTGTAACGTTCCTGTGAAATGAATGTGAAATTTAATACGCAAGGTTCACCCTTTTGTGAAGTAAAGGACTTATCACCATTATTTTGGACACGGATATAGTATTGAACTCCGGTTGTGGAGTCAAGACGCTGGTAGATATCGTTGACAGAATCTTGCAAACTGTCTATTTCTTCTGAATGAATTGCGATAACTTCTTTATCCGCATCGGTAAAGTCATTGGTAGATAAATCTTTTCCGTCCACTTTATCTACTTTTTCGTCAATAAGTTCCCGAAGTACGGTATCATCAAAATTTGTCTGATAATCTACCCATTCGCCATTTTTATATTGATACTCCTTATCTGTCTCTTTTACATAGACGACACAGCCTTCTGTCAATCGGTCGGCTGTAATGGCATTCCTTGCGTCAATAGTAGATACCTCCTTATGACCACCTTGACCATAAATAGAATAGTGCGTAGGATATACGTCTCTACTTGTGCCCGGAACAATAGGGGAATATACATTGGTTCCCTTCAATTCTTCACTCATTTCACCTCAATATTTAATACACCCGTCTGGATGCTATTTAAACGATAAATAGTGTAACTCTCTTTGTGGCCGAAAGCGTTTGTAACTTCACGAGTTTCTTCTTTCCAGTCTGTATTACGCAATCCTCCAATCCAGAACTGAATACCGGATACCATAGATGTAGGAAGGATGTAATAAGGATACTTACCACCGGTACAATCGAAAACAGTAGAGCCTTGCGTCCGGCCAGCCCATGTGTTTGATAAAGACAAAATCTCATCATTTGTCAATGTTCCGCTTGCGGACACTCCGTAATACTTCTTCACCTTAAATTGTGCTGATACGGACTTTGTATATGTCTGTCCGCCCTGTATCGCTTTCAGAGTATAAGTTGTATCCGTAGCAACATTTGCGTATTGCTTTGCCCTGATTCCGATTAACAGTGATTCATTGTTGATTGATTGTGATTCAATATCCCGATCATAAGTCCATGACAGAGATATTGTTTGTGAACTGCCTTTCTCATAAGTTCCACCTCCTGATAGCGTCATAGTAAACGGAAAGACTTTCGACATGAGTTGTGAGACTTGAGAGAATAAAGTGGTATTAATTGTCCAACCGGAAGCTCCGGCAAGACGTACAAGCAAATCGTCCGTATCTGATATCTTATCTGCTTCATCAGTTACGTTATCAAGTTCACCTAATGTTACCGCACCACCTGTAGCAGTACGCATTTCCTCAATAAATACATCTTCGTTCTCTTCTACAATACCATCCTCGAACTCTTCCGATAATAAAGACATCCGCATAGGTTCTACAACTTCTGTCTTACGAACAACCAAACCGTTATTAGCTTCAATTAGCTCTTTAGATATTAAACCTTTTAGGAAGGTGAGAAGTCCGGCAGCCTCATCATTTTCTATTTTAGAAAGATAAGTTTTCTCTATTTTATCTAAAATTATTTTCGCTGATTCTGCTATTTCTTTAGTGATCCGGAGTGATGATAGCGTGTTTTCCTCTGAAAGTTCTGTCTCGTCATCATTTTTAATAATCCGTGATAGAATTTCACCAAGAACTCGGAGAGATGAAAGAACATTTTTATCGGTTAATGATCGCATGTCATCAACCTTTATGATATCAATATTAGTCCCTCCACCACCAGTTATTAACGTACTGCCACCCCCGCTACCAGAGCGTACAACAGTGGCCCCAGCCGGATAATTTTTCGACCGGGGGTTAGATGGAATTACTCTTGACTTTATTAAGATATCACTCATACTTCTATCATTATACACTGAAATTGATTCATCTTATAATCGATTGTGCCTCCAACATTGATGAATCTCTTATTAACCATATAATTGTCAGACAAACGAGTTATAGGCGTTAAATCAGGTGTCTCTTTTATTACTTGTGTTAACTTTATCTGGGGGGCACTATACCGCTTAATTATTCTTCTTATTAGATGCTCCTCTGGGCGGATGGTTGTTCCTTCAATCACGGAGTATAAGTTATCAGTCAGATAGTTATCCCCTATAATAACTTTACTATAACAAGCTCCATCATTATTATGAGAAGTAATCTTAAATTCTATTTCCTCCAATTCATTGATATAATTTTCATTGACTACATTTTCATAGATACGGTCTGAATTGCTATTGCCCGTTTCTGTATCATCTTCTGTTTTAGTAAAAGACAATTGGAAGTTCTTTATATAGACTGCAGTCACACTATCATGGACCTGCGGAGTGAACATCGTAAACCTAATAGTGCCAGTTAGCAGATTTTGGGGTAATTCGATGATATAACCATCTGCTTTATAAGGCATACCTAAAGTTTTTGTATTCTCTATAGAAGTATATCCTGTATTTTGAGGATTAACAGACATGGAGAATGTTGATTCTGTTTTAACCCATTTGGATCCATTCCAATAATTTCCTCCGATCTCAAGACAACATATTAATTTCAAACTACTTGTTGCGCCTTTTGTTGAACTGTAATAGTGATTGTCGATTCTATTACTCTGTGCCACATCCCCAGAAATACAGAAAGCTCCTCCGCTATATGCAGCACATGGAAGCTCATTAGCAAAGGTAAACATCTCTTTGTTAGCTTCCAATTTAACTTTTTCATAATGAGTTCTATCTGTTAAATACTGGGATTGTGTGATAATACGTATACAATCATCATATGAGAATTCATTAATCGAACGTTTATAACTTCCATCATCTTGTCGAGTCAGCGTATAAATACAAACACGATAAAGTTGTGCTCCTAATAAATATTTAGAATCGTGAAGATAATATTCAAATAATTTATATACAGTTGGATTTTGCTTTACTAAGATAATTTCCTCGTCTCTTATGCCAGGAGTTACAGCTTGAGCAGGAGGGAGAAAATAACCGTTCACCACACGTACAATTGCATTAAAAGTTTCTTCTGGAAATATCTCACCTATCGGATAATTACTTGCTTTTATAACAGCCTTATTGTAGCCAGATAGTATGTCTAATGAATGTCCTGAACCAGAGAAACCTAAACTTTGAATATCAATAGTGGTCGGAAAAAATATTTGATATTCAGATGCTAGATCTGTATTATATCTATAATATCTTTCCTTGTGGTCAATATCTACAAAGTATAATTCACCTCTCCAATCAACACAAGTCCAATTGAGTAATTTACATATTTCCTCCAATATTTCTTTCAGTGTCATTGCTTTGTCATCTTCGTCAAAAAAATTTTGCTCACTTATAGTCATATCTTGCAAGATATTAAGACCGTCTGAATAGGCATTGGAATCCTTAGCATATACATAAGGAAAACACACGGAGTTATATTTCCCTAAGGAAGAAGCAATACACTTTTTTAATAAGCTCCATAAAGAAATAAATACTCGTCCATTTTCTTCTGCCTGTTTATAATCTATGAATTCAAGAGCAGCCATAGCACTTATACACTCTAATTCAAGCTCAAATGTCTCTGATACGTAATCCTGTGTGTAAAGTTCTGGTTTTATGAATCCACACCAAGTAGCTAAGCCATTTACTTTCAATGTCACCCGATACATTTGATAAGCCGTAGAAAACAAACTTTGCAGGTAGTCACTACCAACCACCCGGATCGTTGCTGTACTAAATCGAGTAGGAGTATAAAGAAATTCTTCATCCTCTATATCAACTGTAAAAGGAGAATCACCAGCAGGGGTTAGTTCTTTTGATTTACCTGTATAGTCTTTCTTTTCGATTTCTACCACACATGGGACATTATCCAGTGTGGCAAATGGTACTGTGTATATTAATCCGTAACTCATGATATTGGTTTCTTTCCTTGTGATTTAAGTTCATTATTAATCGTAAGAATGAGGTCCTTAGCCCGGACTCTAGTAGTTACTGTTGATGACATATTACCACCTCCACCCAGATTCCCAGAATTGATAGCTTCAAATAGTCGGGATTGTTGCCCCTGATTCAAAATCATTTCCCCGGCATTTACACGGGCTAGTATTTTATCTCCAGAAGTAGGACCACCGGTTATTATTCCTCCTGTAGCAAATTTAGGAATAGCCGCTGCCGCTATCATAGCTTCCATAGCAGCTATTTGAGCCGCTGCAAGCCCTACACCAGCGAAGGGTATGGCAGCATAAGCCGCCGTACTTTTTGCGGCCATTTCAACAGAAGCCGCTGTTGATTTTAGAGTACTAGCCGAAACCTCTGCTGTTGTTTGAGTGCCGAGTGCAGTAAGTTCCGCTGTAGTTTCAGTCGCTGCATTTGCAACCTTCGTTCCTGTCACAACGGTGTCAATAGCAGCTTCTGTTTCTTTTGCCTTTGTGAGTTTATCGGTGATCTTCGTTAGGTTTTCAATCATTTTAATGATGGATAAGAAAGCATCTACCACGTTTGTCATAGCATTCCAGATAGCCATAATTCTTTCCCACCCGGTTGCATCTACGTCATTCATAACATCACGAAGGTTACTGAACGCACTTACAATGCGGTCTGAACTGCTTGCAATGTCCTTGACACCAGAATACAATGATTCATTAAGCTCTTTATTGAGATTCTTGATATCCTCCTGGACTTGTGCCAATTTCAAAGCTTCTTCCAATGACGGAACATTAGCCATGGCGTTAGCTACTTCGTCTGATAATGTCTTTCCAATGACTCTTGCTTCTTCTTTGTATTTATCTGCTAACTCTTTAGCCTTGTCGAGCTCTTCGGATTTAATGTCTACCTTTGTCTTTTTGTAGTCGAAAGTAGTATCACGCGGTTTTACCTTAGTGGATGATGAAAGGAGTTTGGCATTTAACTGCATAGCTGTGATAAACACATCAGCCTCATCTCCGATACCTTTGATGCCAGCAGCGGATTTGGCTGCTTCGATCGAAAGGGACACAATATTGCTGTTCAAATCCTTTTGAGACATTAAGCCCTTAGCTTGCTGCACTTGGGCTTCTTTTACCTTTGCGTTATAGTCTTTCTGAACCTTTTCAAATTCAACAAGAGCAGCATTCTTATCTTGATTCTTTATAGCAGCCTCTGCTGCTTCCTTTCTGGCTTTCAGATACTCGCTTTCAAGAACTTTTTTATTACCTGTTCCTTTAGCTTGAGCATACATCTTTATGTTCAATTCACCAAGATTCTTGTTATATTCAGCTTGAGTAATCTTTCCTATTTCTAGTTCGGCTTTTAATTCTTCGAGTTGTTTATTGAAAGATTCCTGCTCTTTTTGTAGAGGAGTTTTTTTCTTTTTACTATCATCGGGATCAGTGATAGGAGTATTTTTTATTTCCTCCTTAGCAACTAAAGCAGCATATGCTTTTGAGTTTTTATCTGCATCAACTAAAATTTTATTAGTATTGTTTAAATCTTTAGTTATAAGCTCAAGCTCTTTAAACGGCAATATATCTTTTGACGTTTTGACAAAAGAATCATAATCATATGATGTCGCGTTTACATCTATGGGGCTATCAGAGTTCCTTGCATTGTATTTATCTACAACTTCCTGTTTTCGCTTTGTCAGTTCTTTGCGTTCTTGCAATGATTGCGTATATTGATTTGTATAATAATCCGCTAAAGCTGTATTTCTCATTAATGCTACACGTTGCTGTATAGCCTTATTGATATCACCATTAACTTTTAATGTTTTACTGTCAATAGAGAATGCTGTTCCAAGAAGTGTGTTCAGTTGGTTTAGAGCACCGACACGAGTTTTATATGAGTTATTTGTGTCGTTTATTATATTTCTTAATTGAGTAAGTTTTATAACCTCTGCATAATTTCCAGCACCTGCCTTTTGAGCACCTTTCTGATATTCCTGATATTTTTCATTAACTTCTTTCTGTCTATCTCTCCATGCGCTGATAACTTGAATTACCTGTGTAATGCCAGCGATTATCATCATTGGAGCCAACGATTTTACAGCAGACTTCAAAGCTATGTTAAGTTTTGCGGCTCCCGCAACAGCCGAATTATAAAAACGATTTGCTCTGAATCCAGCTTCATCGAATGCTTGTCCCGCTTCCTTGGCCATCTTTTTAGCGGCAACTAATGCCGCCCTTTGCATCTTAGCAAATTCAGCAGTTATATAACCAAATACTTTACCTCCAATATAACCAGAAACAGCAGATACAATCCACATAAGTAAAGTTTTCAAGTTCTTCTGTACATACTGAACCGCTTTTGTAGTTCCATCAACAATCTGTTTGTAAAGGTCCTGTATTCCTGTGCTATTAGTAAAATCTGTAAAAGCGTTTTTCAGGCGATTTACGGATGTTTCCAAGTTGTCAGTATCAACATTAGGAATCATCTCGTTGAGTGCTTCTGCGAACTTAGGAAGCACGTCTTTACTCATTAGCTTACCCTGCTTCATCAGCTTGTCAAGTCCGGCAACAGAGACACCCGCAGCTTTTGCCATCGCCTGTAATGCAACCGGAAGACGTTCTCCCATCTGTAGACGTAATTCCTCGGAACTAATCTTGCCTTTACTCATCATTTGAGAAAGTGCAAGCATAACCCCATTACTATCGTCTGCGCTCATCCCAAAGGCTGTACAAGCGCGGGAAACAGATTCGAATACTTTCCGCTGATCCATCATTGACATACCGGAGATGGATGCAGCAGCCGTAAACTTGGCATAGTTAGCCGTCAAAGCGTTAATCTCTAGTCCATACTTCTTTGCCAAGTCCAGTAAATACCGCTGATTGTCGGCATATTGTGACATACTACCGGATACATTCTTTAGTGCGGTAGTCACTCTATTAGTTTCACGGGCTACTTCAATGAGCCGAGAAACGAAATTACTCAAACCTAAGCCACCGGCCCCCAGAGCTGCAGCAAAAGTAAGAAACTGCATCTGCATTGATCTGAATGCAGCTTTCACTTGATTTGAACCTCTCTTGAAGTTTTCCGTCAAGAGATTGATCGCTATACTAAAGCTTAAACGTCCTGCCATAATATCTTTACTTACAATTATTTATTCCGTTATTCATAAATATTTCAAAGGTTTCTGCATCTTCCGCCAATGCTCTTTCAGCTTCTTTCATATCCTCCATCTCCTCCCAGGGGAATGAATATAGATCCCGGGCACTCGGCAACTTCTTGCCATCAACATGAGGGAGGATATTCAGATAAGTCCAGAGGCGATCACTCTCCATTTGCTCTTTCTTTTTACGCTCATATGCTTCGATATATAAAGGCAGATCACATAATTCCATTTCTTCCAATGCGTAATGCGCGTCTAATCCTGACATGATGAGCGTTGCAATCAATTCGCCAATCATACCAGGAGTGACCTCGGTACTACCTAGATCAGATGTTTCCTGTTTTGTCTGGAATTGGCTTAAAACTGCTGTTTCCCGTTCTAATACTGAAATCATTTCATGGGCTATCTTCTCATTGGCAAGCGTATGCCGGAATACCTCAAATGCATACATTACACCAGCAATGTTGCAGATGGTTGTAGTGTACAATAGTGCATCTACATCATCTTTGTCAGTGTAGTCCATCTGGGAAAAAGACTTTTTCCGAAGTTGTTCCCATCGTATAACTGATTTCATATTTATCTTTATCCTCATGTCTAGCCTGAATCTCTTTTTAGAAGCAGGGGCATTTATCGTTATGGGAGGTCCCGGACGATGGCATCTACTATTTATAACTGCTGCTACAACAAACAGCACAAATACGACAATGACTGATATTATGAATATGCCCATAGTTACTTTGATTTTTTGAATAAAAAAAGGCAGCCATCATCTGACCGCCTTCGTACTTGTTTACTTATTGCTTATTATGCTCCTGGAACGGCTTCAACCTTTTGCAAAGCACCAACTCCTTTAAAAGATGCAGAACATGTTGCAATCTGCCCGTTATCGCTCTTTAGTGACAAAGAGGTTAGCATAATCTCACCTTTGTAATTAGGTTTGGTAGTATCAATTGCGAAACTACCACCAACGTTGGTTTTATCAGTAATGGTTGACTCACCGACTACAAACTGGAATGTTTCACCCGTATCTACATGCTTCAGTAGTTCGTCGTAACTGGTTGCCCCTTCTAATCGGGTAAGCAATGATTCACTACTGATAGTGAAACTTTTCTTTCCTGGTAATGATGCAGACCAATCGCCGCACATTTTATTGGAAATATCAATCTCCTCAACTGACACTTCCAGGGAACAACTGGATGCGAACGCTACCGGATTTTCACCAAGGAAAAGGAATAACTGACCTCTTACGAGGTCTTTACTTGAATCATGTTTAACTGCTGCCATACTATTTAAAATTTTAGTTTTACGTTTCATTTTTACTCTACTGAAAATTGAAGCACCTGAAAGTATTTTCCTTCTGAATAATCCTCCGTAGAGTCTTCCAAGTGTATAGTCATATCCGGGTTAGAAAATTGACCTTCTAAAGCCTCATATATTAGAGAAGCCAACTGTAGGCTGCGATCATAATCATCACTAACAGCATTTACAAATACAGTAGGAATTTGCCGGGCAACGCCCATTTTAGTATATTCTTGTTTGTAACCATCACGCTGATAAATGATGAAATCACCTTCTGTTTTCAATGGAGCAACGACAGGAAATATTTTCTTTCCTATCAGAGAGGTGATCTCTTCTGAATCAAGTAAAATGCTTCTAATCTCGGTTGTAATTGCCAATTTATTCATTAGCTTCTGTTATTTATTCGTTGAACGGCTCTTTGGACACCTTGATAGAGTGCACTCATAGCCCTACCCTCTTCACTCACTTTTGTATCTGACCAAAAACGATTAGCTGGCATAATACCTCGATTCGCACCACTCTTTGTTCTTCTAATTTTTGTTCCGGAGTCCACCAAGTGAGAATGATTACCACCTGGACGATCAAAGCCCGCGAGTGCTCCTAGTTTATTCCGTTTAACTCGGTTTGTAAACGAGTTCATCAAGTGGTTGGTCTGTTTACCGTGGTAAAGAAGACGAGACCGGAGATTAGCTCTACCTTTAACTCTGAAAACATTAACTGCAGATCGAAGACCACTCTTTATAGCCTTGTCCTTTTCGAAGTCCTCTAAATTGTCTACGAGGTACTGAATGTTTTCCCGATCTATTTGTTTAATCTCGATCATGTATCAATTTTTTCAAGAGTTAATAGCAGACTATTATCGTTTATTTGAGGATTAACCATTTTGAGATTATACTCATTGCCATTGTAAGTAACATGGAGATTCTCTTTGATTGCCGGATAATTACGTACCTGAAAAACGAGTGTATGCCCGATAAATTGCTCCATTGCACTAACCCCGTCCCTGTCTGCAATAAGAGACATCTTCTTTCTACATGCCCGACATTTAAACACTTCTTTATACTCTTTCTTCACTGCCCCTGTAGGACTCTGCGTTTCAACCGGAGATTTGAATACAAGTAATTCGCGTAATAATCCTGCTCTCATTTTGAATAGTCTCTATAAAGATCAACTAAGTATTTTGCCCCTTGAGAAATTTCCTTTAGAGTGGCATACGCCGTATTTTCCCGATTTGCATAATAAGCACCAAGACACAGCAACATCGCCTGAACCAGCGGTGCCGGGATATTCTTACCACCGTCAATGGTAGCAAGTTCTTCCACTGACACACAAAGCTCCTTCGCAGTTTTTTCTTCAGCTACAGTGATAAGAGTCTCTATATACGGATCTTCATCCGTATATGAGGGCTCTATATTCAAGTGCCTTTTTGCCATATCTAAGGTCACGTATGCCATATTACTTCATGGATGCGATACAGAATGACTCTTTACGAATAAAGCCCATGTTCCAATATGAGTTGGTGATGAGTCTTACGGTACCATTGAGCGCTTGCGTATACGGATCGACCAACAATTCAATGCCTCCCCACTGGCCTAAGAAGTAATCAGCCCAATTACCAAATACAGCACCGAATTCGTCTGTAGCTTCTCCTAGTTCTTTTGGCAAGTTATTAGTGCGCAACGCTTTGTATCCATTAAGTTGTCCGTCACCATTGCCCGAGAAAATAAAGCCGCCGGCTCCTGATGCGTCTTTCACCTTCGTTTTTGCCTTACCGATGAGCGACGGATGAAGGACATAGGCGAGATTACCGAACAAAGCGTTCTGTGTGTCTGCATTCGTCTCCATTGCAACGATTTGTGCCCAGTTAATATCCCCTTTTACGGTACCACTAAGAGTGTGGAACATTCCATCCGGAGTGTTCTCTACACCCTTGTTTTTACTGAATGCTGTTTGCTCAATCTTTTGCGCAATAGCTACAGCAATAGCTTGGCGGATATAAGCCTCAACAGACGCATTCTCCTGAACGAGTAACTGTTTGGAGATATCGACATAAGCCGTCAAACGAAGAGGTTTGAATATTTCTCCTTTAGTAAAGTTACCAGCACCATCTTTTGCGGCACTGTTTTCCCCTTCCCAAAACACGTTAGCCCCTGAAAACTGTGGCCAATAGATATTGCCTTGCAGACCTGTCATAAAACGAGCTCCTGCACGGGCCAACACTAGTGCCGATTGCAATGGAAGTAACATTTCCTGTTGTTCTTCGTCGATGATAACGCCTGTAGCTGCTTCGGTAGCAGCGGTAAAAGCAGCACGTTTCTCCATGTTTACTGGAACGACAATACTGCGTTTGTCAGATATCTGCGCTCCTGATGAATTATGCAATGCGGTAGCTGCGTCAATAACGCTTGCGTCAGCATCGTTTTGTTTGTATCCATCCACCATGTTCGCAATCGCCCGACGCAATGAGAATCTCTCATTCGTTACAGGCTGATGTCTTTTACCTTGCTGACGATTCATAACCTCATGCTCTTCGATTTCGAGATCAATTTCCGCTCTGCGCTGCTGATTTGTTCCAAGTTCCTCGGCTTCTTCCGGTTTGAACTGACGTTTTTCAGTCTTTGCGCCATTAATAATCTCTTTAGAACGAGCAATCAGCTGATTTCTTTCGTCCTTTAACTCTGTAATACTTTTTTCTTTTGCCATAAATTTATAAATTTAATGATTTCTCTATGCTTTGGTAATACTCTTCTGGTATTGCCTGTTCGTGCTTACGAAGTTCTTCTTCAGCTTGTTCTTTTCCTCGCAAACACACGGACGTTTTGCTGTATGCCGCATTATACACGGGAGAGGCGTCATATAAATTGCCTATTTTGTGTACTGTGCGTTTCCAGGTTCCGTCACTCTTCTTTTCCCAAGTATCTTTTTCAACATCGAAACAGAAAGAGCTCTGATCTATCTCTCCGCGGCGGAGGTTTTCCAGCAACTCTTCTCCGAGTGCCGTTTTCGGTGCCTCGAATCGGTATTTTAATCCTTTATCATCCACGGATAGCAATAATGATCCTGTTCCTTCTTTACATCTTGCAAGAATACCACGAGCCTGATCGTGATTCAACAACGCAAATACATCGCTTTTTTCAATAACTCCGTCCAGAGCTCCACGCTCTATAACTTCTTCGAATGGAAGTCCGTCGGATGGTGTATTGAATAATAAAGCATAACCCTCTACAGTTCTCTTTTCTTCCGTATCTCCAGTTAGTTGCACCTGGAATGCAGTATTTCTTATTTCTCTTTTTTCGTCCATAACAGTGCTTTTACTTACTAACCAAAAAGTTGTCTGACAAATCTGGATTATTTTGCGGTTCAGCGACTTTTTCTTTAACCGCATTGTCCAGCGTCTGCACATTCACCTGTACAAAAGCTTTGTCTCCATTCTCAATTCTAGGCATATTATTTTCTCTTCGAACCTCGTTGGGTGTGGCTGCTCCTACGGTGGCCAAATCTTTCCAGAATGCCGCCTGTGCGCTCTTATCAGTTCTTAGAATAGCGGAAGTGTCGAATTCTGCTATAAATCTTCCTCGTTCAGATGGCAGAAAGACTTTGCGGTTAATTTCTAATTCTATTTTCGTAATGACTGCGAGAGCTGTGTCTGTTAAATATTGAAGTTGAGTAGCTTCTACTGTAGAATAACTGGATTTAGACAGATCGAAAGCTTTGACTGGAGATACAGAGAAGAATCGGCAGAGATCCACAACATTAAACTGTCTGCTTTCAATGAACTGACTATCTTTGGGGCTTATAGAAATGGGTTGGTACTTCATATTCCCCTCCAGCACAGCAATACCATTCGGGTGCCCAGTTATAGGATTCGTACGTTCTTCCCACGTTTGATATATTTGATCCTTTTTCTTCTCATCCAATCGGGCCCCTTCAACTGTCAGTATACCTGCAACACTAGCTCCACTTTTAAAAAAACCTTCTGCATGTTCCTCTGTACTAGTTGCAATCCCTAGGGATTGGCGGGCATGCTCCAGCGTAGACACCCCAATAATACCATCATAAGAGAAATTAAGTACGTGGATCATATCACGGGGTTCTACAGGTTCCCTGAATCCAACAACTTGGTATCTTTTACGCATAATTCCTGATCGGTCAGTAATCCAGGTAATCGTTACCTGACTAGATGGTAGATAAATGAGCTGTGTGGCATTCATCCTACTATCCCGCTCAATATATGCATAGCCATTACCTGTAAGCAAAACGGACGCCATGAGTGTTTTAAAGAAAACATACCGAGTCATATCTTCATTAGGCTCCATATTGAGCATGTAATATGCCGGATGCGATTTAGCCTCGGCCTTAAATCCATCTGCATCTAAATGATAGGTTTTCAGCGGAAGCACGGCCACACTGTCCGAAATGAGATCCACGCAGCGGTATACAGTAGACAACAGCATAGGTTTACTTCTGCTGGTAAACATAGGACGGGAGCCATTAAAACTCCAGGCTGTAACCTGTGATGTTTCCTGTTTACTCGCTTTTCGTATTTCAAATCCTAAAAATTTCATATATATGCTTTTTCTACTAACCAAAAAGTTGTCAGACAAATCAATAAAATTCTCCATAACGAGGAGAAACTAGATATATTCCAAGTGCTTCCAGTTTGGCGATCACACCATCTATTTTTTTCTCTTCAAACTGCTTGGACGGTTTTGTGTTGCCGTTCCGATCTCGGGCCATGACCACGTTACGGAAGCAATGCCGATTAATTACATTATTGTCGATAACGGCTTTACCGGAGAGAATCAAACGTTCCATCTCCTTTGTCGGGCGGTTGAAATTTCCGAGATTCTGACCATATGGCTCCATCGATAGCCCTTTTTCCTCTGCGTTAATGACAAATTGAGTGGAGTTCCAGGAGTCGTAAGCGATTTTTTGAATGAATACTATTTCCCGGATACTCATTATGTCATTCAGAATATAATCGTAATCGGTCACATTACCGGGTGTGATGGTTATATGTCCTTGTCTTCGCCATTCTCCATATAAATCTTTAAACCGCTTTTCCTGTAAGGCGGCTTCCGGCAGGTAATAGAGTGTTTTGAAATAGTACTTATCCGATGTGGGAAACATAAAATTAACACAGGTAAGGTCGCTGGTACTTGACAAGTCAATACCGGCATAGCAATCCATATCCCGGAACTGTTCAAAGTCAAGATTAGCGGAAGCCTGCAAAATATAATGATCCGGTATCCATACGGTTTCCGAGTCACACCAGATATTGAAATTCTTTGTTTTAATGCCGACTTCTTCCGATGGAGCATTAACTGCTGATTGGACTTGTGTCTGTAGATATTGCGGTTTGACTGTAACTCCCAGATTAGGGTTACTCTTCTGCCACGTTTGCGGATCTTTCCAATCGTCCCCCTCATCAGGAGAAAAGATTCCGGCAAACAGTGCGTCGTTTTCTTTTAGTCCAGACAGCACCTCCGTGCACATTTCCCGGTACTGGTAACACGGTCCTAGCTTATCGAATCCGGCCGTAGTGATAATAACCGCCATCGGATTATCACGCATACCCTGTGAGGACTGGAGTACGTCTTTTAGACCTGTATTCTTTGCAGCGTGATACTCATCAATCAAATACATCGAAGCATTAAAACCGTCTAACTTTGAATCATCTGCGGCAAAGACCTGTAAAAGAGATAACATCTTTTCAAATTTGACCTTATCACGATAGGAAACAAGATCTTTTCCTTTCGGATCAATCCCTTTTGCGAATTGAGAGCAGAACTTGAATGCGATTTTAGCCTGTTCTTTAGAGTTAGCTGCCAGATCCACTTCTGCATCCATTTCTCCGTCAGCGATTAGATGATACAATGATAATCCGGCTGCAAAAGCTGTTTTCCCATTCTTTCGTGCAATCTCTATGTAGACATACTTCACAAGTCGTTCATCTGCCTCTTTGATATAGAACCCATAGATAGCCGCTATTACAAATTGTTGCCATGGTTGTAAGATGAACGGCTTTCCGGCATGACGTCCGGTGAAATGTCGAAGAATGGAAAAGAATTCTATAACTTCATCTGCTTTTTCCTCTTTGAATTCGTATCGATCATCCTCCATCATGGAGAAAAAACGTTCAGCAGCAAGCTGAATAAACTTACCGGATACGACTTTCTCGTCTATAACGTCTTGAGCGTATTTATAGTAAGCCTTTGTTTGCATTAACGAGTTTCTTTCTTACCCTTCAAATACGCCTCAAGTGGAGATTCTTCATTATCTCCCGCATTCATAGCTTTGATTTGCCCTTTACTTTTAGCAGTCAACCCATATTCTTTTGCCAGTTCTAGATATTGACTCCAATTCTCTTTGAGTAGATTCGCCTCCGGACGTTTCACCCATTCGCCTTTTAGATTCTTCATCGTCATTCCATCCTGCGCCAAGACTTCAACGCATTCCAGATAAGCATCATAAGCTGTGGCCATCCGGTGCAGCTGGGGAATATCGGCTATTTCCAGCTGACCTCTATCATTCAATTGCTTCACAAGGTCAGATATAATCTTTCGGGCTTCTTTATGCTTGATTGTTTCGGGTAATTTAAAGCTGATTTTCTTCTTTTTTTCCATGATTTTGACTCGTTTTATTATAAAACCATACGATTGTCAGACAGAAACGAGATATTTAACAAAACGAAACAGTTTGGCGTTTTTCAAAAAGTTCCGTGTGTGTGAATCAGGGTAGGGCGAGGTTTCCGAGCTCCATTTTCTCAAAATTTGACCCCATACCCCCTCCATAGCGCATTCAATGTTAATTTTAACTTAATTTTAAGAATACCACATTGAATTCATAGGGAAATCCCTATTTATTCAATTCATGCACAGATATTGCCCTAAACATTTGCACATATACAAATGATTATGTATCTTTGTAGTGTCAGATAAACAAAGTATTAACCCTTTAAAACAAAGTCATGAAAGAACTGAATGAACTTGAGCGAATTGAGTTCGAAATTGAAAAGGAGAAACAGAATCTAAGAGAGTGGAAACGTAAGGTGCTTATATTGGAAATAGAAAAAGAAGATGATGAAGCCCGTACTGATGCAATACTCGAAAGGATATCAGAACTCCTTGAAAGGAAAGAGAAATTAAAGAAGTAGTAATCGCCCCTCTTCGGAGGGGCATAACTCTAACAACGATATGAGAACATTGGAAGAAGATTTGTTGAAAATGGATAGTTTGCATGGAGATGAACTTGATGCACACTTGTATGAGATGAAGGCTTTGTATACCAAGCCAGAAGAGAAAGAAGCTATTAGAAAACATCTGGATAAAACTCTTGCCACAATAGCTAACAACGTTGAGAGTATTAGTAATCGTCTCACTATACGGGAACAGATGAATGAAATTATAGATTTAATCCCTGTGTCATACATCGCCAAGAACTACTTTGGCAAGAGTCGTGCTTGGCTGTATCAACGCATTAACGGATATAAGGTTAGAGGGCATGTGTATACACTTAATGAGAAAGAACTTGAAATATTTAATCGTGCCTTAAAAGATATTGGAAATAAAATCGGTTCACTTTCAGTTGGTTAATACAACTGTTATCTGACACCGCCTTTGCTTGTGGACCGTGCAAAGGCATTTGGGGGAGTAGCTATGTTCTACTCCCTTTTTTATTGTGCACTGCTTGATGACATTTTTTGCACAGACTCATAAGATTGTCATAGTCATAAGCTAAAAAAACACGTTGCACCGGATCATCCGTACTCATAAATGAAGTTATATGATGGATGTCTTCGGCTAGAGTTGTTTTGTTTTCTTTCAAACAAGTTTCACAGAGTGGATTACACGCAAATTTCCAGGCACGTAACCGACGCCAGCGATCGGAGTTATATATTTTCCGACGTTCAATGTCGTAATAGTTATCACTCTTCTTCTGTTGTTTTTGAGGCTTGTAAATAGTCGGCATAAGGTATTTCTTTTAAAAGTTTATTATCGTTGATGGCCTGATATTCTATCATTCGGAAGCGATAACAGAAATAATCTATCAACTCCTTATCGGTTGATAGACTAGAAGCCTTTTCATCTTGTGAGACAAAAACTACTGTATCTTGAAAAAGATCTTCTTTACTTTTAGAGCAGTATAGTCCTTGACCATGACTGACACACATAGCTCTCAAGCGATCATAATTGTGTGCAATCATGGTCATAACTTTAATGTTAACCTTTCCCCTTCTCGGTTCTCTCATTCTGTATCTTCCAGTTTCCAGATTCATCAATCAATTCTTCAAGACTACGGTTTACCATTCCTCGAATGATAATCGATGTACTAGTATGTGTTATTTTTGAAAGTTCATTCAAAAGCATCACACTACGTTCATCCAACCGAATAGAAATGCGTTTTTTATATTCCATTATTAGTATTTTATAGCCTCATCTTATTAAATCATTTTCTAAAAAACATATCTCCCGAAATGGACCGGGCTGTATCATCACCTGTTAACCGGATGTACCGGAAGAAGTTCTGCTCCGTCCGATGTCCCGTAAGATTCATTATCTCTAGCGTTTTCATCCGGCCGGTGAGATACATATTTGTCGCTGCACTTCTTCGGGCTGTGTGGCTACTGATAAGCTCCCACTTTTCACGGGTAACAGTAATAAGTCTACCACCTTTAGTATAAGAGTAAGTCACCAGATCATTCAAACCGATTTCCTTCATTATAACTTTCAGATACTTGTTGACGTATTGAATACACAACCCTCTTGGGATGAAACCACCATACTTGGCATAGATTTCCTTCACATAATCATGCGCCGGGACCTTGACATCTACATTCGTTTTCTTTGTCCGGATCACTATATAACCGTTTATCAGGTTCTGGCTTGTCAGTCTCGAATAGTCAGAGTAACGCAAGGCAGTAAGGCAACCGAGTATAAACATATCCCTGATTCTTTCCTTTGCTTTCCGCTTATCCTGCCTTTCAAACTTATAGTAATATATCCTAGTAATCTCATTCATTGAAAGGAATACCGCATTTGTAGGCTCACATTTCAAATCAATTTCATCATAGGTAACATCTACTGCATAGTTATATTGCGATGCTCGTCGAACAAGGGACTGAATCTTCTCGATATATCCGACTATCGTGTTATGCCGCAGACCTTGGTCCTCTAAGTAGATAATGAAATCGTCTAAGAATTCTGCTGTTACCGAATTGGTGAATATGTCACAATCAAATTCTTCAGAAAAGCCTTCGATGTGTTTGATTATAGCATCGTAGACTGCGGCATAATGTTCAGACTTGCGCCTGGATCTCTTTTCAAGTACTTCCCGGATGAAGTCAGTGAAGAATATTCCTTCAAGTGGCTTCTCCTGACGGAAGTGATTAATATAGTCCTTTCTCGCATGGCGGGTCGGGACCGGTTGTGATAATTGTAATGCTTTGGCCGTATCATTTTAAAGGGTTATCATTGTCGTCCTTATCTAGGGAAGAATCCCCGCTTATCTCTATTCCATCATCACAGGCTTCGTTCTCACAGAATGTTTCCTTTTGATGAAATTCACACCAGCCATCACCGAATGAATCTTCATTGGTAAATAGCTTACACTCGCTGCATACTTGATCTTTGTTCATCATTAATTTGTTATACGATTATTATTTAGGTGAGTTTTTCCATAAAGCAATAGCCTCATTCATTCGTTTTTTCCATTTATCTTTCTTTCCGTATATATCGTATGAGGTGCTTTCATAGGCAATAGGTTCTCCAAATCTGAATTCCTGTGGCTTATGATTTTTATCTCCATAAGTCCTGACTATAAATCCAGCTTCACGATTAAGGAACATCTGTTTATCACGCTCGCAATCATAAATATCATAGATATCACCTCTACGAAACTTGTATCCTTCTATTTCTATTATCTCATTAACATTTGAATCCTCTGACCAAAGCACTGTTCCTGTGTCCGAGTCTATCAGTTCCCTATGAGAATGTTCACCATTATCAGCGAACTTCTCTATTACTTTCGGTTTATTCATTTGTATTCAGGTTAAGAGCCTCATGATGGGTGAACATCTATTTAATTGCCGGATTTCTACCGTCCCATCCGTTATTGGCTCGTTTCTTTATTGATTTTTTTTAATGAATCACATATCTTTCTTCTATTACTTTCTATTATTTAACCAATCTAAAGCTGCTTGCATACTACCAACATAATCTGCATTATAAATATAAGCGACTTCTTCGCCTACCTTATATTCCCGGTCATTGTCTGTTTCGCCTAGAATAAACTCCATACCTGTAGTTCCCAGCCGAAATACGCCTACACAGTAGGTAATACCTTCACGTTTCTTGCTCTTTTTGAGAGCTAAAAGATAAATTCCTTGTTTTTCTGAATCCATAAGATTACTCCTTTTTTATTTAGTTATTAATCAATTATTTCAAATGTTACTTTCACTTTTTTACAGCGAAAGCCTTTCTTATACACCTGTTTCCATGTCAAATTAGTTCCGTCCAGCCAGCACCTAACGCAATCTCTTCGGTAATATTTTTGAGTATTCATCACAAATGTACCATCTGGGTAGGTTATCATGTACATTATATCTTCACGCATATTAGCTCCTTTCTGTATTGGTTATTAGTTAATCTTTAAAAGTCAGTTCTCCATTCATGAGTAATGGTAGCATCGAATCTCTAAGTTCAGCGAGAAGTCTATTTTCTTCATCATTAAGATAATAGATGTGTTGTTTATACATATTCATAAAGAAAGGCATGATACTTGACAATATCTCCTTATCCGTATTCTCAATACAAAATACTTTAGAATTGGAAGATTGGATGTATTTATTCTCAATAATCTTTTCCTTTACATCGTAATTTTTGAAAGATGCAAAGCTTTCATTCATAGACTTCACGATTTCGTTAGACGCTTCACAATCCCTTATTACTTCTACAAGCCCAAGTCTTTCAGCCCATACTTTATTAACGGTAATTTTAATAACATTACGTTCACGGATAATACGGTTAATATCTGATATGATAGCGTTAAAGTCACGATGAATAGTTCCTTCGAATTCGATAGGAAGATACGGACCAATGGTCAGACAATATTCGTGTTGCTCCAACTCTTCCTGTGAAATTCTTTTGGAGAATGATTCTTGCTCTTTTGTCACAAGCTCACATATAGCAGCAATCTGTTCGTCAGAGAAAGTATTAAATTCTTTTTTATAAATACGGTTGTAATGAGAAGCGTCACCTTCTCCACGTTGCTCTCTCACCTCAACAGATTTCATCCCTTCCGCATCAATAACCATCACATCCTTACTTGTTTTCCTCTTATCAAACAAAAGTATGCAAGTCGCTACAGATGTAGATTCAAACATCTTTTCCGGTAAAGAAATAGCTGCTTGCAGCCATCCCTTTTCAACAAAGTATCTCCTGCACTCTTTCTCTTCCTTGCTTGTCAGGACACCTCTGGGAAGAATCAACGCACATCTTTCACTTCTTTGCAAGCAATGAGCCACAAAGGCAAAATTACAGGTATATTGGGAAGGTAAATCATTGGTTATTATTCCGGATACCGGAACCCTCAAATTAAAAGGAGGATTAGATACACCTACATCAGCTTTTAGCAATTCTGTTTCCGGGAACATCGAACGCTGTACAGTCCCATAAACCGATCCTCTAATGACTGTATATGAATTGATAATATCACCTGTGAGTATATCTTTATTTACTACAGTCGCTTCTATGTTTCGGATGCACAAGTTAAACAATAGAATAGGTATAACTCGTTCATCCAGTTCCTCGCATACAAATTTAAGGTCTGGATTTACACACCATTTTTGAATGGTCAGAGCACCGGACCCGCAACAACAATCATATACTACTTTCTCGCCAGGCATACAGCTAAGATAAGAAACGAGTTTTGCGAGAGAGATTGGCGTGTAATCCTGTTTTTTATTCTCACGATCCGCATGATAGAACTGATATACTCTTTGCAACCAGTCTACGGTCAAATCGGGGCACAATTCTTTGTATCTATCAAAATAAAGAATTGGATTTTGAGAAAGCAAAGCTAATGCAATCTTATCCGGGAACGTCTCAATACTGACACATCCGAACAGATCACATATCTTCGCTGTTAATTCTTTTAATTCCATTTGATTCCTTTCTGATTTGTAATGAATTAATTTATGCTGCCACTTTTCTCAATTCTCGTAGTTTCCTGCTGACAGCTTCGCAGAGAACCCGTGCCATCGTTACCTCTACTGCATTACCTATAAACTTCTTTTGGTCGGCTTGTGTGCCAATTAACTTATAATCTTCGGGGAACCCCATGATGCGCTTTAGCTCTGGAATCTTTAACATTCGCATCAGGATGTCAACCATTCCATACACAGCCATGAACTCCTTTATCTTCCGGGTCATGGGGCTATCCGTTTCGTACACCTCGATAACAACTTCTCCTTCTTTTGTACATACCAGATAAGGAGGCATCTTATCCATGCGTGCAATGAGTGTAAAGCATGGGTTGTCTATGTTGCCACCAGCAGACATAAATTGCGGATTCATCAGGTAGTGCCACTTTCGGTTAGCAGTGATAACTGGTGCGGGATCATCTATCTGGCTGCCGATATTTCCAAAGTTAGTATTCATCACCCACGGGCGACAGCTTACAAGATTATACTTTGGATTCGATGTCAAGGCTCCAAGAGGCTGATTAACTCCGGCAGGCTTACTTTGCCCGAACTGCTGATCCATGAATTGGCAAGAGACAAGACGTTGCTTTGGATTAGCAAGAATAGCCGGGGACGGTGGGTTTACATCCGAATGCTGACCGCCACCAGAATAGTAGTTCATAAAGAACGGACTTACCAGAGAAAGACGGTCTTTGGTGAGCAGTGTCGGGCACGGGGCGTCTATATCTTTACCAGCATCATTAAAGTTATACGAGCAAAGAAACTTCGGATTCACGTAGTTGAACCTGTCTTTAGTAGGAACTGTAGGGCATGGCTTATCTACCTGGCTGACATTATCTCCATTACCATAATATGCAGCTAGAAACTTAGCGTTTATCAACGAATGGTTATCCTTGCACTTGATGGTATGTGCCGGACCGTCCACGGGTATATTCTTACTTTCCGGATGTCCACTGAAATACTTGGATAGAAACTGGCAACCTACTTTAGCAAACCGATTATTAGTAGTAAGCACTCCACAAGGTTCGTCGACAGATTTACAAGTATCTTGCGGTCTGCAAGTATTGTACCTCGAAAGGAAGTGAGCCTGAACAACTCCTAGTCGTCCCTGACAGCTTACCGTTGGACATGGTTCGTCAATCCCAGGAGGAATATGTTTGCCTGTCTTTCCATTGCTGGAATTGTATTTCAGCAGCCATTTGTCTTTACCGCCTGCCACAAACTTGATTAGACCCGCATAGATGCGTTCTAGTGTTTTCTCTGATAAAGGTTTCTTGCGGGTGAAGATACTTGTACCCTCGTCCTCGAAGTCCAACACGTCCTTGACAGGTTTCCACTTAGCGAGACTGCTGAACATATCCTGCTTACCTTCCTTGCAGTGCGTTGACTCCGGGAACACGATAGGCAATCCATCTTTGGCAAATATACCGAAAAACCGTTTGCGGCTGGTATAGGCTCCATAATCAGCAGCATTCATAATCCGGTGGTCGAAATTATATCCATAAGATTTCACGTTGCTAACCCAACGAGTGTAATCTTCTCCTTTGTGCATGGAAATAGGTTTTCCGTTTTCGTCCATTGGTCCCCATGACATAAATTCCTCCACGTTCTCAATTTGAATGTAATCGGGGTTGATGGCTTCGATATAACGAAACAGATGCTCTGCAAGCGTCCGACTGTCTGCATCCCGGGGCTGGCCACCTTTAGCTTTTGAGAAGTTGGTACACTCCAAGGATGCCCAAAGAACTAGATGAGCTTCTGGATATTGTTGCTTCATTCGTTGTACATGCGCGATTAAAGGAGAAAGCTCCAGTGTGCGGATGTCCTCTGTGAAGTGCATCGCTTCTGGGTGATTGGCTGCATGGCTGGCAATGGCATTAGCATCGTGGTTCACGCAGGCAATAACCTTGGCGCATTGTTCACCATTTACCTTTGCTGATTCTACCCCGGTGGATGTTCCTCCGGCACCGCAGAATAAGTCAATGTATAGTAGGTTTATATTATTCATTTCTTCTTAGTTATGATTAAAATGGTAAATCATCTTTTGTATCATATTTATCCAAAAACGCCTGCGCATCCTTTACTTGCCTACCTGTATATTCATCAGGACTATTCACTATACGCAAGCTGTTTTCATACTCCTGAATACCAGCAGCTAGGAAGTCTTTACTGTCTACAAACTGCTTTGCCTTTTCAAGTACATCGATGGCTTTCTCACCGTCACCGACTTCCAACTCAATACCAACTACTTCATTCTGGTAATTACCAAGATTGAAACATTTTTGATAATAAATCTTTGTTGCTTTCATTTTCTTTATTCTTCAGTTACTATCTGGGGATGCCATTCAACAGGAACTTTCGCCCACTTTCTATATACTTCATCAAATCCTTGTAAATCATCGAACATATCCATTTTACACTTATCAGCAGTAACTAATGAGGCAAACTCTTTAAAATATCGGTCCGCACACTTGACAAAGTCATTATGAAGTTTTTTAAGATTACCAAGTAATAACCCTTTAGCGATCATTACATCAGATGCTTCTTCAATCAAGTTGTTCGCTTCACAATTCAAGAGATGAGCGGCTGATAATAACATGTTCACTCTATCCATACTTCCATCCTTTATTGCTATATTTATTAAATCTTGCTTTGGTCTCATAATTATTTATCTACATTTTTATCTGTTCAATACGATGAGCTTTAACTTCATTATACCAGTTGTTTTTATATTCTCTAGCCTCAACAGTAAAAGCAACTTTTACCATATCTCCAATTTTAGGAGGATTCTCTATCGGTCCATCGAAACTATACATAGCAAAACGCATTTTACTGTGATATCTTTCATTGGTTTCCATAACAAACTCCCTCTTCTCCCACTCTTTCCCATTTTTAGTGTTCCCGCTGGTAGTTGGCAATTCTACCAATATTTTGCCTTCTGTTTCACATTTCATTATTGTATTGTTTAAAAAGGTTTATCCTCCGATGAGGCTGACGGATTAATATGTGGAATATCCAATAAGTCATAAAACTGTGTAGTTTCTGCATTGAATCCACATATGAATTTCCATGTCCCAATACTACGTCCCTTAGCTATGTCAATCATTGCTGTATTTTCTGTTGATACATTAGAAAAAGGTTCCGGGTACTTTTTGTCCCTTCCGTAATGCTCTGGGCGATATAAAAGCAGGACAACATCTGCAGCTTCTGTTATCTGTCCGCTTCCACGTATTCGACTTATAGACGGGGCTACATCGACTTTATCACGACTTAATTGAGATAAGGCTAGTATCCATATTCCAAGATCTTTTGCTATATTTTTCAATCTCCGCGCAAAGATGCCTAGTTGCATTTCGTCTCCTGAACCGCTATTACTATTTGCAGAAAGGATCTGTAAATAATCGACAATGGCTCCATCTATATCATATCGTTTTTTCATCATCCTTATACTGGATATTATTGAATCAATCGTAGAAGTGCTTTTTCCATCGAAATAAAGAGGAAGATTGTAAATAGGCGCAAGTCCTTTATCTACCATGGAGAATTCCTCTGCTGTCAATTGCGCACTTGCTATACGTACTCCATTCACTCCGCTTGTTTTACTCAATATACGCTGTGACAACTCAACCGGCGACATTTCCATTGTGTAAAACGCCTGTTTTGCACCTGCTATAGCTGCATTTACACAGAAGCTAGTTGCTAGAGATGTCTTGCCCTGTGAACTGTCGGCTGCTATCACTGTCAAATAACCAGGCTTTAATATCCCTTTTCTATCAAGTTCACGAAATCCGGTAGGAGTACCTGAAGAAGCATCAGGGTTATTTATATTATTCTGGATTATTTTGTAGGCTCCTTCAAGGGCTTCACGCAAAGTTATCACACCAGAAGTCTGATCTGAATATATACCATCCAGAGCATTTCTTACTTTTTCTATAATTTCGAAAGGATCCTCTGTGACACATGGTATCAAACTTAATGCATTTTTGAGATTGTCTTCAATTTGACGCCTGGCACTAGCATCTTTCAGTATAGCAGCATGCTCGTACAGGTTCGTATAAACTCTTTGACCCACGATTTCAAAAAACAAAGGAGTATCCTTCTCTTCATTTATTCTCCCCCTTAGCTCACGTTTTACTACCATGAAATCAAATTTCTTACCTTTCTTATCCAGCTCTTTTATAATCTTGAATATCTGTTTATGAAAGTCATGATAAAAACATGCCTCATCCAGAATACTACTGACTTCTACAAGCTTATCAGGGTCATTCAATAGCGTTCCAAGTACTAGGCGTTCTTCATCCAGATCGTAAAATGCTATTCTTTCATTCCGTTTCATTGTTGATTTTCGGTTTTAATCCAATTTAATACAGTCCTATACAGGCTAGAGTATTGCTTCCGCTTATCTTTCCTATTTTCGATTTGAGAAATAACATCAGCGATTTGTTTTTCTGTATAGGTTTCCATTAATCTATCGAGTTCCTTCTCCGTTATCTGGTTCATGTTCTTAGGATTGGCGCAATAAGGAGCATTATCCTTTATCCAAGCCTGAAAACTTAAAAATTTGGGAGAGAGAGTGGAGCCGTTAGGCTCGTTTTCTTTCTTATCCGCGTTAGCGGATTCTTTCTTATTATCATTTACATTAACATTATCATATACATTGGGTTCCACTTTGGTTTCCGCTTGGTTTTGCGATGGTTCTTTGGTGGTTTGATTTTGGTTATTATTTGGTTTCAAATTGGTTATTGTTTGGTTATTGTTTGGTTTTGAATTGGATTCATCTTGGTTCCCTTTTGGGGGCCTACCTCCCTTCAAACCATTCTCAAACTTTCTATTATTCGCATTTATTTGAGGTATAACCATAGCTAGCATGGCGTTCGTAATCGGCTTTAGTGATTCAGTCGTTTCTCCGTATAGACCATACTCAATTATGGCCGTGAGCACTTCTCCCTGCATCTCTCTCGGCAAATTCTTGATTGCCTCCAACCAGCTTTTATAAAAAACAAATGATTCTCTTTCCATAATCAGGCCACTACAAACACAACAGGAGTTTTATCAGGACGCAAATGCCCCATACAGAATTGACTCAACATACATTTCCTGGCACCTTGCCTTTTATCATAACTACACCCATTGCATCCACATACAGAGACCTTAGCCTGTAGAGACTTATTTCCATATAGAGTCAATGGAGCTCCCCCAACTTTCAACCATTTATAATCATTCTTGTCCATAATCATTTATTTATAAAGTGTGAGCATAATCGGATCCCAATAGACCTATTACATCCCCAAATAGGGCAATATACCATAAAGTTATTTTCCGGACCAGCACGCTTACAAGCGCGGCAATCACATTTGATTTTTGTCTGTATCTTCTTTACCATGACATTTCTTACTTCTTAATAAGGTTAGTTTAGTAATGATGGCTCTTGAGGTTGTTATTGTGCCTGCATCAGAACGATGAAGTAATGTGCTTTTCTTTATCCCTACTTCATCCTCTCCAAATAATCAAAAACAGCACTCAATGAGCCAAAAGCATAGCCTTTCTTTCGAAAGATTAAATACACATATATGATTTTCATAATTCAAATAGTTCCATATGTTACTTATTTGGAACTATGCGATGAATCTTCTTACGAATTTTATTGCATCTACGTATCAAGTCACGGGCTGGAGAACAGGGAGATGTACGCTTCTCTATTTCTCTGGAGCATTGACATAACAGTCGATCAATTGCTCGTATATCCGTTTTGCATAATTCCGGCATAATATCAATCCATGTTTTTTTCTTTCATTAGGCGTTTAGTCTCCTTACGATAATAATCAATCATCGCCTTATACTCAAAATCAGATATCTTGTTTATCTGGTTCTTCATAGACTCCAACATGAGTACAACAGACTCACCATACTTGGATATTAATCCACGTCGATACCCCTGTAAATTACCTTCGTCAAATCGATTACATGAACGACATTGAGCATTACAGTTCTTCTCATTGAACCGTGTAGCCATATGTTTTCTATTGATGTAATGTCCACAATCCGCTTGTTCATATGGAAGTATTCTATTACATGATATACAGATGAAAGTACCATCATTTCTCATATCACGCACTCGAATAAACTTGCTAAACACTATGTCCAGCTTAACCATGAGGCTATTTTTACTTGGTTTTGCCTTTTGTAACATTGGATTGGAGTATTTTGGAATATTGTTCTTCACTACGAAAACGGATAGCATACCGATACCATACCCCATTTTGGGCTTTATATGTACAGTCTGAATAATCAATGTCAGCCACTTTGGAGATTATAGCATCAGAGGAACCGGGATCCCAGAATATAGATAAATGACCTATAAGAGGTGTTTCTTCTATATGTTCGCTCTCTTGACAGAAAAACATATTGGGATTCTCTTTTGAAAAAGAAATAATCAGTTTATTGTCGGTAGCCTCAACCGAAACATAATTGCTTCCACTGGGAATGTTGAAAGATTGTTTACTCATGGTCTAATATTTTTTTGAATCATAATATTTTTGATTAGTGATGTACTCTTTTACTACATCTTCTTGAGAGGCACGACAACCTAGACTGTCGTGTATGTACTGATACTTCTCTGCGCTCATGCCGGATAATACATCATCATTATACTCTGTCCTTCCAGCATAGATGCAGCCTGCTATTGTCACTACTGCTACAGCTATTGTTAGCAAGTGCTTGCTGACTCTATTCATACTCGAGTGTAATTTTGGGGTATAGCATAACGTAATACATCAGAACCTTTACATTCCCACCGGCCATTCTTTTTGTCGGTAGTCTTTATGAAAGCGATCTTTTTTTCAGCGGCCAATCTCTCCAGCCTCCTTCTCCCTCCTACCAAAGCCGAGGACTGGTTTTTACTGAACGTTACATTTTCAGCGGCCATCATAATTTCTTGTAATCTATCCATGTCTTACACCTCCTTATTTAGTGTCGGAATTTTATTTAATCTTATATAGTCGTATAAAGTTTCGGCTATTTTTATGCGGTACTCTACGCTTTGATTAGGCATAGTGAGACCGATACAGAATTTACGTATTTCAGTGTCATCCCTAATAGAACTGACTGTGAGAGGTGATAAGCCTTGTTTTCCTTTGTTAAGCACTTTAATAAGTGCATCACGGTAGGCGCTTTCATTTGAACCTTTTTCCACGGGAAACTCTATGCGATGAAAATCAACAAAATCCATATCTAAATACGAAGATAATTTTGCCTGTTTCCACAAATCTTCATATGGAGTAGAGGTAGGCACATATTTCATGTCCGACGAAAGAATTATAGTATTATTATATTTGCCTTTTTTGGTAAATTGATTAAACGAATACATGATACTTGCTACAATCCCTATAATAGCAAATAAAAGTATAATACACACTATAATTGATGGGGCTGTTTCCATGACTTATTCCTCCTTGTTTTGAATCCAACATTCACAATCATTACGCAGATCAACGGTTACTTTACCATCTTTCAGGTAGGATATACTTTTACCTACTTTACACATCGGCCTACTGCTGTAAACATCACCCTCAAAGCAATTAGGCAAAACAGAATTATCAACCTTATAATGTTCTTTACCATAATTACCACATGTGGCACAAGCTTTTGTTACCGGGTTATGATAGCACTCTGATTCATGCCTCCTTATTACCGATTTTGATTTACTGTACTTTTTACAGTAGTCACATTGAAATGCTTCTATCTCTTTCATCGTATATCTCTCCTGATATTTAAAATGGGCACGTCTCCGAAGAGAAATCTAAACTGTCACATTTAAGAACTTTATCGTCAAAAATGGAGAACATGCCCGAGTTATTATTACTTTTGTAATGTCACATTTAAAATTTTATACTTATGATTACTCTTATTACCCCAAAACTAAAAGACGATCTTTTGGCTGATTTATTATCCGCCGGCAGTATGAATGTCCAAAATGATATTCATTCTTGCGCTAAAGAATTCAATACTACATCAGATATAGTTGAAGCTGTATATGATCAGTTTGAAGAAATGAGGCTGTTAAAGCAAACTAAATGTCTTGGCGGAACAATAATCTTCCAATTAACAGCTAGAGCACATGATCTTTACAGCCATGGCGGCTTTGCTGCTCAAGAAGAGATATTGAAAGCCAATATTCAGAAATTAAGTGATGAATTGGATTTTCTTGCAAAACAGCTTTCTCCAAATTTGTGCGAGAAAGCTGCCTCGCTTTCCACTATTGCGGCCAATATTGCGGCTGTCCTTGGACTCTTCAAGTCCTAAAAGAAAACATTCCAAATTTCTTATTGGGTCCTTTGATGCCATAAACATTCTAGGACTCATTTTATCATTATAGACTTCTTTTCCGTCTACAATAATAGACCTGGATACTGATAAGGGCTTTTTAGCCTTTCCGCTATCTATTCCTTCTGTTTCATAGCATATTGATATTTCAATATGACTGATACGTTGCATCTTTTTAAATTCCATATCCTTTTCTTCCTCCTAAAAGAAGAAAGCCCTATTCTTTCACTATCCTATTGTGGCTGTTAGATAGTTACTCAAATAGAGCTTTGTCCAATGTCTTTTTTCGGTAACAGCCACGAAACCTTTTAATTGTGTCGTAAAACATTCACATATCATTGGATAATTGAAAAGGACTGCCTATCTTTGCGCATGACTAAAGAACAGTGATAGGAATAGGGACGCTTCTCTAACAGCCCTTTTTGTATCCGTTTCTTTTTTGTGAACTGAATTACGAATGCAAAGATTCACAGTTTTGTGGATATATCAAAATATTAATCCATAAAATTGTGAATCTAAAACATTATTTAACTAATACATCATGAATAGCTGCGAAAGGAAAGCTGAAGAATTAATTCTATATGCCCACAAAAAAGGCGGGACTATTGAATTAGAAGAAGTGCTTAAAGAATTCGATAAGAGTTATATATCAGACGATGTAATGCTCGTGCTTGATATTTACGGAAAGACAGGTTCGGCTGTTTTAGACTCTGCTTACGGCTGGACTTGGTTTCAGTTATCAGAAAAGGGAATGCTGTTCGCGCGAAGAGGCTGCTTTACAGGAGAAGCCAGAAGAGATCAATTGGTTAAAATTGGAGCGATAGCCGCCATAATAGCAGCTATCGCTGGAATAATACAACTATTCCTTTGATTTAACAGCATCTTTTGGCAATTTACCAAACTTGATGTAGTCATAAAGAATAGCAGCGTTAGCGCTAAAATCGTTGAAATTCCGGTTGCCATTGCACCCAATGAAACACTGAATTGCAAGTTTAGCAACCTCTAATCGGATTTCTTCATTTGACATAACAATAAGTTTTTAATGGTTAATAAACTAATTCGATACAAATATAGATAAAATCCACAACGTTATGAATATTGGAGAAAAAATAACTTTGTTAAGAGAAAAATTTAGTGGTGGCAATAATTTAAAATTTGCCGAGTTAATGGAGGCCTCTCCAACAACAACTAGCAATTGGTGCAAAGCTGATAGTCTAGGGAAAGAGGTTATCGTAAAAATACTATCCAAACTCCCAAACGTTGACGCGAATTGGCTATTAATGGATAAAGGCTCTATGTTTATATCCGAAATCTCAACTTCAGCTTCTATCAACTCTGATAAATCACTATCTTATCGATTGGTTCCATTGCTTAATCTAGATGCAGTTGGTGGCATGCATAGTTTGAATACCGTATCCGGTGACTCTGAATATCCAGAAAAACTTATTCCGTTCACGGACGCCCAAGACGATGATATAGCATTAGTTGTTTCAGGCAATAGTATGGACCCTACTTGCCCAGCAGGCAGCAAGGTTTTAATAAGAGAGGTTGAAAACTGGAAAGAATATTTCGGATTTGGAAATATATTTGTTCTTCTTCTTACTGATGGAAGAAGAATCCTCAAGGAGGTTCAAAAGTACCCAGAAGATTCTAAGAACTATGTGTTGTGTAAATCACACAATGAGAAGTATCCGGAAGAGGAACTACCTAAAAGTATGATTAAGAGTGTTTGGAAAGTAGTTAAGATATTGAATGAAAGAGGATGGTAATGTAATTGTTGAACTTATAAAATACACACATGAGTAATACAGATTTTATAGCAGTAGATTTTGAAACAGCAACAAACTCAAGAATGGCTTGTCAAATAGGAATAGTCGTAGTAAGGAACGGAAATATTACAGAACGAATATCGAAATTAATACAGCCTCCTTTCAATGAATATGATTCAAATACCATAAGGGTACACCATATCACACCTGATAATACAAAGAACAGTGATACTTTTGATAAGATTTGGGACCAAATATCTCCCTATTTTATAAATAATACTATTGTTGCCCACAACGCTCAATTCGACGAAGATGTATTATATAAGAATCTCGCATATTATGGAATTTTGCCATTAGGAATTGAACCTTTTAAATGCACTTGCAACATATTTGGACGCATGGGATTACATGATTTATGCGAATGTTTCGGAATGAACACATCTGGACATCACGATGCTCTTTTCGATGCCGAATGTTGTGCCAACTTCTATCTTAAATATCTAAATGGAGAAGATCCTGATGCACTTCTAATTCCAAAGAAAAAAAAATCGCTTATTGAGAAACAAGCAGATAGGTTAAGTGGAGATATTTTGGTAAAGGATTTATCGAATGCCGATCCCAATAATCCATTCTATGATAGAAAGGTGGTTATCACTGGAGAGTTTGATATCGAACGAAAAGAGTTAGGGAAAATACTAAAATCAATGGGAGCCGACATAGACACTGGTATTACTAAAAAGACTAATTATGTATTAATCGGCGAATACCCTGGACCAAAAAAAATAGAAAAGTTAGATAAGCTAATTCATGATGGGTACAATATTCGAAGACTATATTTTACCGACATAAACGCAATTTTGGAAGGAGATTGGGAAGGGTATCATGCAGAGAAAGCAGTTAGAAAAGATTTAGATTTCACAATAGATCATTATAACAGTCACAATATTGTTTTCAAGGATCTTCGCAACATTATTGCTTCTAAAGAGCTATATTATGGTAAAGGCTTTGCGGGAAATTTTGATTTATTCAATCAAATAACGGGAAACCTAGGTGCCTTTGGAGATAATGACATCTACCCAGAAACAAATATCTGCGTTCTAAGTAATTCTACCATAGCTCAATTGGCAGAGGGGATAAAGGACGACACCATAGAATATATACAAAATTTCTACAATAGCAACAAAGCTATTACTTTTGATTTTCAATTTATATCAGAGCAGGAAATACTACGATATTGCAAAGAACGATGCGAGAAATATGAGGATGAAATAACTGCAGAATTATACAATAGATACTTGGATTCAATAGTATAACAAGCATGAAAATAATAAAATGCCATCAAAACAAAAGAAATAAAAACTATCTAAGGTAATATTAAGCAAATATAAAAGATGAAACAAATAATCCCCATAATAGCATTTTTACTAGTCATTGCAGGATGCTCAAACAAAAGGCCATTAACTGTAAGAGGCATAGCTATCTCTTTGATAGAAAAAGAATATCCTGAAAATGGAAGAAAATTGGAATACAGCCAAGTAGATAGTGCAGATGCTGAATTAAAAGGGTATTTTATTAATAGAATCTACATTGACACTGATGATTCAATAAGATGTGAGGTCTTCCATTTAAACTATGATAAAACTAAAGTGAAAATAAAAAAGGATGAGTCTTTCATTATTAATGCCGATTTATATAAGCTTCTATTAATTGGTGACAGCATTTACTCTAATGATTTACAGTACGATATAAAAAGAATCAACAGAGTAATGGCCAACTACTACGGTATAAATACCAATCGACAAGCCCATTATAAAGATAGTATAGATATTCTTATAAGAGAAGCAGATAGTATCGCAGCAGCAGAAGCATTAGCGGCAGAAATAGCAGCAGAAGCAGCAGGTTGGTAACATTGTGAAAGAAATAACTAACAATATTATCAACATGGAAAACAATGGATTTATAAATATGAATTAAAAAAAGTATGAACTAACATAATTATTAACCAAAGACACTGTAACAGTAGAAACAACGGTATCAAAGGAAAAAAAGGAAGTAGTTATAGTACGAATATAATCAGTTGATTAACAGTAGATTTTGAAAGTAGAGCATACCTTTTTAAAGTGTAAACTTCTAAGGCGTGGGTCAAGCGTTCGAATCGCTTCGGAATCACTTAAATAAAACGCTGATTATCAATAGATAATTAGCGTTTTGCTTTTCTAAAAAAGTTCATTTCTGAATTAAAAAAAACAATCTGCATAGACTCCCCATTCTAATCTGTATTTCACAAAAAAGATCGTTCTTACATCAAAACAGAACTATCTTATGACATAAGTATACTGCTGATTAATGTAAAATAGCCACTCAAAAAAAGAAGGGAGAGATTCTTTTTCACATAAAATTCATTTTAACTTGGTGCATTAAATTATAAAGTATATATGAAATATTCCTTTGATAATTTGGAGAAGGTTCTGAAAATGAAAAAGGAATAATTCCTGAAAATACAGTTCTAAGCTCAATTTGTTGGCGTAAAATTTGCTAATACGTGGTTTTGTGTGTTCCTTTGTACTATAATCAATAAATTAGACATGAAAAAACTTCTATTTTTAATTATGACTGCACTGATAGTAGTTGGATGTAATAAAAGTGATGAAGAAAAAAGTGACATTCAGGAAATTTGGCTAAATGGATACAAAGCTCTTACTCCAGAGTCTGATTACGAAAATATTTCCACCACATTTTTATTATTTAAGGCTGACAACAATGAGGAATTTGATGTGAAAAAGCAAACTTTTTCAGGGAATATACTTGATTATCAAAAAATACAAGATGAAACTTGGAATTTGCTGTCAAAATCAAAAATTAAAAAGAAAGATGGTAGCATAGTTAATGCTACTTATTCTATATTTGCCTCGTCAATAAAGGAAACATATACTTCCGCTAAAGTAAAGATTGGTAAATATTTTATGGTAGCAATATATAGCGACTCTAAAACAGGATATCATTGGCTATATTCAAATAAATATGCTTGTCAATATGTTGACATACCATATCGGTATAATCCATGGGACTATTCTGTAGTTTTCCCATGTGATTTGCATAATTATGGAAAGATAGAATGGGTTTCATGGAATCAAACTCCTTATCCATATGAGTTTGAATTTTCAAAATAGGTCCATCTGCCGAAAACATTTAAAATCAGCAATACTCATTTCAAATCGGACTCTCTATAAAATAGAGCAATTTCTCAAGCTCTGAAAATAAAATATAGATACCTCTAACACTTTACTGTATCTGTTTCAAATTGCTAATAATAAAGCGATGAATTCAAATTCATCGCTTTATTATTAGCCCTAGATGGAAATATTTCCTTTACTCTTTTGTATTCTCATCCCCCACTATACCTGATGAAGAATTATCAGGAGCCTGATCTATCAAATCCATAAACTGATCCAGTTTAGGAGTTATAATAATCTCGGTCCGGCGGTTACGAGCTTTTCCTTCTGCCGTATCATTAACGGCTACCGGATTAAATTCACCTCGACCGGCAGCAGTCAGGCGTTTGGGATTTATACCATAAATATTCTGTAATGCCTGAACAACAGATGAAGCACGCAACGCACTCAAATCCCAATTATTACGTATATTCGTACGAGATATCGGATCGGTATCTGTATTTCCTTCTACCAAAACATCATAATCTTTGTAGTCCTGAATGATTTTGGCTATTTTACTAAGCACAGCCTCTGCTTTATTGCTAATTTCATAACTTCCTGATTTATAAAGCATGTTATCTGCTAAGGAAATATATACAACACCTTTCAATACCTTAATATCCAAGTCACGCATCTCTTCACGGGTAAGCGAACGGGTAAGTTTATTGACCATTACGAGATTCAAAGAGTCTGATCTATTCTTTTCTTTAACCAAATGCTGGATGAAACGGTTTGAAGCATTGATCTCATCTATCAACTTCCCCATATTCATATTCCCTTGAGAGCTCTGTGTAAGACTCTTATTCAAGATGCTTTGCATATCGGACAAGCTCTTGCGTAACTCACTATTATTCCGCTGCGCTTCGGCAAGTCTCTCCTCAAGACTTGTTGAACGTGCCTGATTTTCTCTTAGCTGCAATTGACTTTCCTGATATTCTGTTTGCAACTTTGTATAATCAGTTTTTAAACCTTTAAATTGCTTCTGACTTACACAACTCGCCAATACTATACATCCTGTCAGTACTAACAACGGTCGAAAAAGATTCTTCATAACTCTATTATTTTAATTACTAACTTTTTAAGTGACCAACTGCAGCCGTTTCCACAACAATTGCGTAAATCGGTTGGTTATGAACACATTTATCGAGATAAAGCTCGAACGACCTTATAACATTTCAAAAGAACGAAAGGTTTAGTATGTAAATAAAATCTGTTTTTATCAGAGTTTGATCCATCCTGCCAAGTTATCCAACTTAATTTTATAAATTTGCACCATACTAAAACATTACTGCGTGAAAAACAAACGTTGGATTTATTTTGCAATTACTTTCGCAATTATAGTGTTAGGATTGGCTTCCCGAAAACATGGTGATATATTGCCCGAATTTATCGCAGAGTATTCAGGCGATACGCTTTGGGCAGCCATGGTATATTGTGGAATACGCTTTCTTTTCCCATCATTATCTATACTCAAGACCATTGTTATTTCCTTATTATTTTCTTATTGTATAGAAATTAGCCAACTATACCAAGCAGACTGGGCAAATACTGTACGAAACACCACACTTGGAGCATTAATCTTTGGACATGGTTTTCTATGGTCAGATATGATCTGTTATACTGTTGGAGTATCATTATCCGCTGTTATAGATTCAGGAAGGATTATTATCTCCCAAAAGAGAAACCCCTAGAAAAAAAGCACTGCAAACCTACTTTGTTTACAGTGCTCTTTCCGATTATCATTTAAACTACCTATCACAATCTACAATGAAAACTATCGCTCAAAGGTAACTTCTTATTAGTGGAAACAACCTTTATTTCATTTTCACCAGGTTCTAGTTCCACATTTTTCCATTCCAGAATAGCATACGAATCCGGTATTGCTTTACCATAACTCTTACCGTTTACAAACAATTCGGCTCCTGACAGATTCGTGAAAGCAGTAATTATTTGCAAACGTTGTGTACGTACTGTGTTACGTTTGCCTGTTAAATAAAGCATTGGTTCTTCCCTATTCCAGTTGGCCTTATAGAAGTAGAAAGCATCTTTACGAACTTTCCGGTCGAAGGTAACCAAACCTTTATCATTAATTCCGGGACGGTCTCCTTCAGTGCGATGTGCAGCGCCAAAATCAAACATATTCCAGACAAAGCTCCCCCATACATAAGGACGGGAAGAGATTGTTTTCCAGTTTTCAATGTGATAATACGTCTGCCAGTTTTCAGGATGCCACCAACTGGTTGGTACAGTTTTAACCAACGAATCTTGTTGATGGTAAATACTTGCACCGGCACCATATTCACTGATAGCGATACATATTTCCGGATGATCCTTATGCATTCGATCCAACCATTTCCCCAAATCAGCGGGAGTGCCACCATACCATCCATCATAACGGTTCCAAGCAATAGCATCCGTTATGAAATTCAAATCTCCCATTTGATTACTTGCGGAGGTCGTAGGCCGGGTAGGATCTTCCTGATGTGCCAACACATTTAATTCTTTGATGTACTCAACCGGATTATCTCCCAACTCCGTCAACTCATTAAACACTCCCCATACACAAATAGAAGGATGATTATAATGTTGACGAATCAGTTCTTTGAGCTGTTCCTTTCCGTTGGCACGGAAAGCTGGTAAATCCACAAAACCCTTATCATTATATCCACCAGGCCCCACAAAAGGTATTTCAGCCCATACAATAATACCATTCTTATCCATCAGATCATAGAAATAAGTAGCCTGCGGATAATGTGCCAGACGAACAGCATTCACTCCCATCTCCAACATCAATGCCGCATCTTCCTCATGGTGTTGTGGGCGCAGCGCATTGCCCACCTCACTCCTATCCTGATGACGGCAAACGCCTTGAAGAGGCAAGTGTTTTCCATTCAAGAAAAAACCTTTATCAGGGTCAATCCGGTAAAAACGAAGTCCCAACGGTTGTATGACACGATCTACCATCTGACCATTCCGGGAAAGAATCACTTCCGCCTGATAAAGGAAAGGATCTTGGCGACCATTCCACAAATGAGGTTGATCGATTTCAAATGTAAATTCCTGCTGCATTGCTGCGTTTCCAGAAAGATTCACTTTCTTTGTTCCTTCTTTCACCACCCTTTGACCATCTAACAGGCGTACATTAAGCTCTACTTCCCGATTACCACTACCTCCGTTTGATAAATCAACAACAGCACGCACCTTAGCATACTTATGGCTCACACTATCCTGTATCAGACGTACTCCGGGAGAAGCATAATTCAAAGGAGAAATACACGTCTCATCAATAATCAGTAAATGTACATCCCGATAAATACCTCCATAAAAATTAAAGTCACCGACCAAAGGCATAATATCCAACTGTTCACCATTATTCACTCGTACCAATATAGAATTTTCTTTTCCATATTCCACCTTTCCAGTGATCTCAAAGATAAAAGCCCCATATCCCCCACGATGCTCACCTATATGACGACGATTGACAAACACATCCGCAATGTTATTCACTCCTTCGAAACGAATAAAAAGACGTTTTCCTTTCCATTCGGAACGAATAAATAAATTCTTCTCATAATTGCCAATTCCCCGTTTATAGTCCATCTTACCGGACAAAGCATCCTGCGCATTCCAAGTATGAGGCAAATCAACTCTTACCTCTGTTCCCTTTTGTACCTGATGCGAAAACCGGAAATTCCAATCATTATTTAGCAAGATATCCTGTCGCTGGGCAAATATCGACATACCCCAAAGCATGAATAAAACAACCGATACCAAACGACTGGACTGTAAAAAAACTGTTCTCATATTATTTCTTTAATGATGACTTCTTTATTCTGATAAAAGAAGATAATGATTCGACCTTATTCTTATATTTTTTCTCATCTACCCGATTCTTGTTTTCCTTCTTATCAATCTGATGATCAAACAACATACTGGCTTTCTTCACGTCGCCTTTCATCCATTCCGCATAACTATAACGCCGGTCAACAGCATTATCTCCTCCTTCCCACTGAATATAGACTTCACCTTTCGTCTTAGCTTTCAGATTCTTGAAAACCCCGGCAAAGCTTTGCCCGCTTAACTGTTCAGCGGGAACAGGAAGTTTACAAAGTTCACATAAAGTCGGGTACAAATCAACAAATTCCACCATCGATTTTGTTTTTCCCTTTTTCATTCCCGGCACACGGACAATCAACGGTACATGAGTAGAAGTATCCATCAGATTATGTTTACCTATAAAATCATGTTCTCCCAGATTCCAGCCATGATCCCCCAACAAAACCACAATTGTATTATCCGATAATCCCAGTTCATCCAATGCATCCAATACCTTGCCGATCTGTGCATCCACATAACTCAAACAAGCATAATATCCATGTTTTACCTCTCGTTGGAAGTCAATATCACTCGTATCCGTAACCCGTGCATACGCATATATCTCGCTCGAATTACGAACCTGCTCCGGTAATCCTTCAGGCCGGAAACGATCGGTAGCCAAAGGTATTTCCTCTCGTTTATATAAATCCCAATATTTCTTTGGAGCATTGAACGGCAAATGAGGTTTCCAGAAACCACAAGCCAAGAAGAAAGGTTTGCCGGTCTCCTTCATCCTTTTCAAGTCACGAATAGCCCGGTTTGCAAGTTTTCCATCATCATAGGCAGTATCAGGAACATCAGCAGATTCACAGAAAGGTCCCCTCATCGTTTTCGGATTAATCGTTTTTCCCGATTCCGAATTCATCCAAAGTTCCCATTTATTATATTCCGCCCAATATACATCATATCCATCCGGATGATTCCGGTAAGGAGGCTCGCTCCACGAATCCGCATGATCGCTGATATGATGAAACACCTTGCCGTCCGAAATAGTATGATAACCATTCCGGGTGAACCATCCCGAAATAGGTATTGCTTCGGGACAATCTTTGCTGGCATAGGCGGAAAAACTAATAAAGCGATCGGGATAATGAGGATATACCCCCGTCAATAAACTAGCCCGGGATGCCCCACTCACAGGAATATTACAATACGCATTCTGAAACAAGACACCACTTGCCGCCAAACGGTCCATATTAGGAGTTTTCACTACATCCACCCCGTAACACCCCAGTTCGGGACGCATATCATCAGCCATTATAAAAAGGACATTCATTTGGGATGCATCCTGTTGTGCACGTAGTATAGATGAGATGCAGCAAGCTGTTCCACAAAAAAACGCATATTTTATTGATATTCTATTTTTCATTTTCTACCTTAAATTTTCAAGACCTGCAATATACTAAAATATTACAGGTCTTGTGCATCATTTCAATTTAAAATTACTTTGTCCATACCGGATTTTGTTCCAGATTCGTATTTAAAGCCAATTGCTTCAAAGGCAACGGATACAGATAATAATGTTCCTGCCATCCAAGCGGGGTATCAAAGAAATAAACATATCCTTCATCAGCACCTGCACCACCCGTTACTTTCAGATTCTTGGCCGAAGCCCCTGTCACATAAGCACCCAGCGGTTGTTTGTTAACATAGTCTCCTTTCTTCCATCTGCGCAAATCATCCAGACGGAAACCTTCGCCCATCAACTCAACTCGTCTCTCCCTACGCACTTCCCACAAGAGAGCAGGAACGGAAGGATCACGCTTCGGATCAAAAGCATCATTAATATCATTCACCACCATTTTCGCCACATTAGCTCTTGCCCGAAGTTTGTTAATAGACTTATCCGCAGCAGCCTGGTCTAGCTTATTCAATTCGCACATCGCTTCGGCATAATTTACCATTACCTCACCTATACGGAACAGCGGGGCATCTGTTGTATTCACCCCATTCGCGTTGGTAGCTACAGTATGTGTATTATAATATTTCCATACCCAGAATCCCATTTGGGAAGCATTCCAGCCCTGTCCCCAGTTCATATTCTTAAAGTGAGGTTGTCCTTGCACAGTGAATCCTTTAAAGTTGGAAGACGGCAAACGATGATAAGTTTCACCGGAAATCGTAGCCATTAAATCTATAAATTCTCTGTCCTGTGCATTATCCGTATATTTCCAATCAGCCGTACTAGGTCCGTTTTCTTTCTTCACCATATATGGAGGACAGATCGTCAAATACAACCGGTAATCACGATCACGGAATTGTCCATACATATTCTTATCACCCCCATAATGACTAGTTGTCGTGCTAACCGGTCGTCCATCCGTACAAAGATAACTGTCTACCGCGTCTTTCGTTGCCTCAATATAAGATTCACCTGTACGCACCATACGGGTCAAACCATGCATTAACTGTCCGGTTTCATAAGCCTTATACAGAAGAATACCTGTCACCCCATCCAGTGTTTCCGAATTAAACAACTCATCATATTTAGGATGCACATTCGGATATTGCTTAATCACCTCTTCAGAAGCACGGGCACATTCTTCCAGATAAGTATCTGCCCCCGACAAACCATGATATTTTCTCCAAGTTCCTTCAAATAAAGCAAAACGGGAAATAAGAGCTTTCACCACATACATATTAATTGTATTTTTCCCATCCGCTTCGATATTACTGCCAATATGTGTTTCCGCATATTTCAAATTAGACAGAATATTGGAAGCCACCAAATCACGACTATCACGTTTTCCATAAAGCTCGGGACTTTCCTCTGTCAAAGCATGCTCTACCCAGGGAATATCACCAAATTTGGAAAGCATCTGAAAGTATTTATAAGAACGGAAGAAATATCCCACACTTCTCCAATGCTCCCTCTCGGTCTCACTCATTTCTGAATGATCGATATTATCGAGCATCAGATTGACACGACGGATATAATCATAATCCCAATCTTTAGACTCATCTGTAGCCTTTGCTTTGCGATATGCCCACTGACCTTCATATCCATCCAATCCTTTTATCATGTTATCCGATTCAAAATCACCACGGAAAATCTCATCCGTTTGCCCTGTATCATACGTATATCCGAAGAACACGTTATACAATCCCCATGTATACGTTTTAAAGTTGTCATAGGTAGTAAAGACCGATGCTTCTGTTTGCTGTCCTTTGGGATAAACCTCCAGAAATTCGTCATTCAGACAAGACGACATCAACAAACAAAGACTAACGCTTACACATAGTATATATTTATTCATAATAATTACTCTTTAAGTTGTGAAACAATCAGAATGAAAGGTTTATACCGAACGAATACTGTCTCATATACGGATAGGTAAAACCACGTTGTCCTAAATCATCCGTGACAGAACGTTCCGGATCAAGTCCCTTCGGCAAGTGGTCGAACGTATAAAGATTCTCACCACTGAAGAACACAGCCAGATTATTAACTCCAATCTTACTCATCCACTTAGACGGGAAATTATAAGAAAGCGTTATATTACGAATACTTAAATACGATCCATCCTGTAGATAACGAGTTTGTACACGTGTATTGGCATCTGTATTTCCGGCCGCTTTCTCATAAATACGGGGGAAATAACTATTCGTATTTTCCGGAGTCCAGTAATTCAACTGTGAATCATAAACGGTAGTCCAAGCATCATAATGCGGATAAAACAGATCGTTCATCACCCACAAATCCCGTTTACCAACTCCTTGCAGCAAGAATGACAGAGAAAAACCGTTCCAACTTGCACTACCATGAATACCATACTGATAACGCCGGGTATTATTACCGATGATTTTACGGTCTCCCGGATCTTTCGTTGTACTGGTACCGCTGTTGATTATATTATTACCATCCAAATCCTTATATAATATATCTCCCGGATTCGGATTATATCCTTCCACTTTAGCAATACCCGGTTTCAATTTACCGTCCGCATCAAAATCATCCACTGTATACAAACGATCGGTTACATATCCCCAGATTTCACCCAGCTCCATTCCTACACGATATGTTTCATTATTATTCTTATCCTTACCAAATAATCCCGTTTCATTATTGTATTTGGTAATCTTAGTTTTTGCATCGTAAAGATTGAAACCTATACTATATTTCACTTTTCCGATCTGATCGTTCCAGTCAACCGAGATTTCCCAACCTTTAGAACGAAGGTCAGCCGTATTCTGTAAAGGAGCACTTGCACCTAATACACCCGGAAGTTCAGAGCCCGGAGCAAGCATGCCCTTGGTATCTCTGCGATACCAGTCGAACACCATATTCAATCTGTTATCCAATAGTCCAAGATCGAATCCGACATCAATTGTCGTTACTTTTTCCCAAGTAAAGCTATTGCTAACCAAAGCAGCTGGTTTCAAAGTAGTAACTTTAATACCTGAAACAGTCCAATAAGCTTGCTCTGCATCCATGCCAGGGATATATGCATAAGGACTAATACTCTGATTCCCGATATTACCCCAAGAACCACGCAATTTCAAGTTAGAAAGAACAGAATTCAAAGGTTTCATAAATGCTTCCTCGCTGATACGCCATCCGGCGGAAACCGAAGGGAAGAAACCGAAACGGCTATTCTTCGGGAATTTGGAAGAACCGTCATAACGTCCGTTCGTTTCAAGCAAATACTTGCCGGCAAACGAATAGTTAATGCGATAGAACAACCCTCTTACCGTATAACGTTCAAATTTGTCTTTAGCAAAATAATCACCTGTCGACTGCGAAATAGACGGCAGATCTTCATTAATCATATTCATACGCGACATCTCAGCATAACGATAATCACTACTCTCCTGATTGAAACCTCCCATCACCGTTACATCATGTTTGCCCCATGAGTTGTTATAGTTAGCATAGAAGTTCAATGCATTATAATCCGTAATACCATTGGAATATTCATACTTGGAATTGGCAGTGGAAACCTCTTTCACAAAGTTACCTCCATGTGCATAATAGAACTTCTTCTCAAATTTCGTTTTCTCGTTACTTAGATGATTGAATGTATACTCACCAATCAACTTCACATTCTTCAAAGGACTGATTGTAACCTTTCCGAAAATACGAAGATTATTCTTTTGAATAGTTGTCGGATATGCCAGGTCAATCAAGTTACGAGGAGTATTGATCGGTAATTCTTCACCATCGATATTCATTGTTCCAGTAGGGAAATAAGAAGGGAATGCGACTGCTGCTCCCCATATACCATATCCTCCGGAAGTTTCCGGCAGAGAAGAGTTAGAGTTCGTATATTTAATATCCAATTCCGGAGTAATCCATGAAAACACATCTGAACGGAGATAAGAAGACACATTGTAACGCTTGTACGTATCTTTATCCGAAGCCAGTACCCCATTTTCATTCACCATACCGAAGGAGAAACGATAAGAAATATCTTTCGTACCGCCACCTACCGAGATATTATGAGTTTGCTGGAAACCAGTCTCCATCATATCATCGAAAAGATCAATTTCTGCCAAGCTATAACGCAGCCCGTCCACCATTGCATAACCATCCGGATATGCAGACGGATTAGCATTATATTCCTTCAAAAGTCCCAACCAGGTATCTACGTTCTGACCACTTTGATAATTGATTGTCCCCATGTCCTTATAAGCCTGTACCGTTTGGAGCGGAGTAGCCTTATGAGGCATATTGGCAGGTCTGCTAAAAGAAAAGTTATTTGAATAATTAATAGAGAGTTTAGTTGCATCCGAGCCTTTCTTTGTAGTAATCAAAATCACACCGAAAGCTGCCCGTGCTCCGTAAATAGCAGAAGATGCCGCATCCTTCAAAACAGTCACCGATTCAATATCGTTCGGATCGAGCATATTAATATCCATCTCCACGTTATCCACCAGCACCAGCGGTTTCCCATTCTTATCCAGACTGTTGACACCACGAATGTTGAAACTCATTTCTTCACCGGGTCTTCCTGAATTACCTGTAATCTGCAAGCCGGGCATTGCCCCTTTCAAAGCGTCACTCACAGACACCACCGGACGGTCACCTAAAACATCATCCATCTTCACACTGCTCACCGCACCTGTCAGGTTCGCTTTCTTTTGTACGCCGTAACCAACAACTACTACTTCGTCTATTAACCGGGTATCTTCTTTCAAAGTTACATTGAGAGGACGTTGATCTTTCACCACCACTTCCTGTGTGGCATAGCCGATATACGATATGGATAAACGGGCATTCGGAGTAACCATCAAGGAGAAATTGCCATCCATATCCGTAATGGTACCTTCCGTAGAATCGACCAATTTCACATTTGCCCCAATCACCCCTTCACCTGTAGGATCAGTGATTCTGCCTTTTAAGACAAACGCTTTTTCCTGTTCTTTCTGCGGTGTCACTGCATGGAACATAATCACCCGGGTTCCGTTCACTTCATAACTGACGTCCGTACCGGCCAGCAATTGTCCCATCACATCATTAATAGTACCGTTATTTATATTCACAGAGACTTTCCTATTCAAATCAATGTCATTATTACGAATCAGGAAAGAGTAATTGCCTTGCTTCTTTATTACTTCAATGGCTTCTTTTAAAGTAATATTATCTACTTTCACACTGAATCGCTTACTTTGTTCCTGTGCCGATAGCTGGAAACCACCAGTCAAAACGTTTCCTACAGACAAAAGCAGAAGTATTAATAATATTCTTTTTACTATTAATCTCATATTTTTCACTATTAAAGGTTAACATAATATCTTTCTATACAACGCTGAACCGCCGATATATCTATCGACTAAGTTCCCAATCATACTTTACTTTTTCTTATTTTACCTCCTTTTTCTTGTCAGTTATAAAGATAGTGTCTCCACTAACTTTCCATGTATATTGCTTCTCAACGTTGATTTCTCCCAATATATCATTGATACTTTGATTACTATTAAAACATCCGGAAAAGCGTTCCGCCTTCAGACGTTCACTCTCTAAACTGATCTTCACCTGGAATTTGCGCTCCAGACGGTGTGCGATGTCGGCAAACGGAGCATCCTCAAATGTCAGGCCACCATCCAACCAGTCACAGGCAGAACTAGCATTTGATTTCATTTTCTCCATGCGGCCCGTATTCTTATCGTAAAAAGCCTGTTCGCTAGGGAATAGTTTCATTACCGAACCGGACAAAGTGGCTAAATTGACACGACCTTCCAACAAAGATACCATTACATAATTATCGTCATCATAAGCGCGTACATTAAAAACAGTCCCTACCACCTTTATCTGTACACCATTCGTATTTACAAAGAAAGGAATCTTCTCATTTTTCGCCACCTTGAAATATCCTTCACCATCAAGCGTAACATCACGTTCACGAATACCGAACCCACGGCAATAACGTAACACAGAACCCGCATTCAATGAAACCTCTGTTCCATCCGGAAGCACAATATTCGTCCGCGAACCGGCTGGCACTTTAATTTCATAAGGAGAATCCGCATTCGTATATACTTCCGTAAGATTTTCAGTATAAGTGTACCAGAAGTAATTGCAACCCAACAACAAAATAATTGCAGCAGCTACCTTCAGCCACACAGGAACTATCTTCCGCGAACGGACAGGTTTCATCTCAGCAGCGGCTATTTTTTCTTTTATCTGTGATAAATTAGCATCCTCTACTTTGGCAAATGCAGGCACAGAAGAAACAGCCCATACTGCGGACATCTCCCGGAAAATTTTAGCAGCATCTTCATTGGAAGCCAGATAAGCGAGCAGAGCTTCTTTCTCTTCTTCGGTGCAGTTACCGGACAGATAGTTGCTTATCCGGATTTCCAATTCTTCTATATGATAAGAGTCATTCATAAACGTACTTTTTCTATGGGTGTATATAACTAGATACGCAATAAAAAAAGAAACGTTTAAAAGAAAAGCGATTTTTTTTAGAGAAACATCAAAATAGCTATCATATAAGGAGTACCCAGTGATTCGCGTAGCTTAGTCAATGCTATTTTCATCTGTACTCTTACAGTGGTCACATTAATATTCTGCTCCTCGGCAATTTCACTGTATGTCTTACCCTCATACAAACTTGCTTTAAATATGGCACGGCATTTGGTTGGCAATTCCTCCACCTTCTTCATGATGATGGTATTCATTTCGCTATGCTCCAATGCCTGCAAAGGATTATCGGAAGAAAGAATATGATTTTCGAGAAAAGCCCAGATTTCTTCCATCTGTTCCGTCATCTGTTTTTCGTTGAAATAAGAAGAGCGCAGATAACTGATACTTGCATTTTGAATGGCACGCCGCAAATACGGAAGAGCCGGATAAGTGATGTGATGACGGTTCTGCCAGAAAGCAACAAAGACATCATTCACAATCTCCCCTGCCACCCTCTTGTCATGCACATAATAAACAGCTATCGCGCACAAATAAAGGTAGTAGGTATGATAGATTTTATCAAATGCTTTTGTATTACCGTGATTTAACTGTTCAATTAGATTTTCAGAGATTTCTGGTAGATTCATTCGTTGTCTTTCTTTAAGGAACGGTGCAAATATAGCGATTAATTCAGAAAAACAAAATTCCAATCAGATAAACCGGAGCCCGGCAATCATTCCTTAGCCCTACAATCCCATCGGTATTTTCAACAAATACCAAACAATAAACAGCAATGTCCAGACAACCAGGATGCCTAATGAATATCTCCAAGTATATTTCAGCAATGAGCCATACGTAATCTGCTTATCATACTGCCGCATATAGGTAAGCACCAGAGGCATATAGAATAAGAAAGGAGTAATGGCATTCGTCGAACTATCTCCGATACGGAAAGCACATTGTGCTACATCCGGAGCAATTCCCATCTGTGCAAACATCGGAATAAAGATAAAAGACATAAAAGCCCATTTGGAGGTAGCAGATACCATAATCAGATTTATCAATGCCGTAAACAGAATAAACAGGACAAGAGCAGACAAAGGAGCCGGTTCAAACGAAGAAAGCAGATCAGCACCCATGATAGCCAAACATTTGTCCAGATGAGAATATTCAAAACAGGCAAACATCTGCGCAGCGAAGAAAGCGATAACGAAATACACTCCAAGAAGCTTCATTGGCTGCGTAAGTCCTTCAATCACATCATTGTCAGTGCGATACCGTCCGGAACTGAATCCATAAGCCATTCCCGTAATACCTGCTCCCAAAGAAAGCAAAAACAAAATACCGGCAATAAAAGGCGAATGCATCAAACCACCATTCACACCCCGCAAAATTCCATAAGAAGAAAAAGTAAGCCACAAGATAAGAGCCACATAGATAGCTGCCACAACAATGGAAATCATAATGGCACGCCGTTCTTTACGAGACAGAGGATGGTAAGCCACCACTTTCATACTGCCTTCATACTTACCTAACGTAGGAAGAAGCCATTTTTGAGTAATCCAATACACAATAGCCGTAATGGCCACCGTTGAAGCACTCATAAAAAAGTAATTGCAAAGAGGTTCCGTATTCCCCTGATAACCCGTTTGTGCCAGTGCAGCCTCTTGCGTGGTATGCGCCAACAACGGGTCCATCGTACTCAATACAATATTAGCACTATACCCGCACGCAACGGAAACATAAGCCGTAACAATCCCTGCAATCGGATGAAGCCCCACCCATTGAAACAGCATAGCAGCAATAGGCAATAAAATGATATATCCACCATCACCAATGGCATTCGACAACAAGCCAAGCACAATCACCCACAAGATGATCTTCCTCTTTTCCTGCCGGTTTCCCACCCCCATGCGGATACAAGCATCAATAAAACCGGAATGTTGTGCCACTCCCAATCCGAACATAGCAATAATCACCATGCCCAATGGAGCAAAACCTGTAAAGTTCTTAATAGCATTCCGCAACCACCAGCGGATTCCTTCCGGGCTCAACAGGCTTTGTACACGGATATCCTCACCTGTCTGCGGCAATGTCACTTTCAATCCATAGATATCGCATATCCATGAAAGAAAGACCACTGCCATTGTCAGCAGAAGGAACATCGTAGCGGGATGGGGCATGCGCCATTTATTCTTCATCATTTTCCGACTAAGCAAGAAGCTACCGTTAATACTTAATTTACTCTTCGTCAGGCTCCAGATTATCCAGATCAATAATACGCAATTCCAATGCACGTACTGCCAACCGGGTAGCATTCACTCCCACCCGTTCACCATTCGGAAAAAGACGTCCGATAAGATCATTCTGCCGTTTCTCCAATGATTTCACACCAAAAGGCATTCCTTTCAGATTGGCAATCATCTCTTTCGTATAACCCAAAGCCAGATGACGGAGAAAACGTTCATCGTATTCATCAATATCATAACTGATGACAGCCTCCTGACGCTTGGCATCATTGGCTACCGATTTCTTGAAACGATCTACAATCTTTTCCAGAATCGGATAGTTAAATACCAATTTCTTTCCATCCATCACAGCCTGTACATCTGTTTTCGTCAGTAGCTCACCCGTTTTGAGGATAATTCCATCGGCACCGGCATTCAATACGTCCACCCACAACTTTTCGTTCAGAATCTCACCCGTGAAGATCAATACCCGAACTCCTTTGTAACGTTTGAATATATTCTTGCAAATATCAACGCCAATGGTCGTAGAACCTCCTAGTCCTAAGTCCAACAATACCAGATCGGGAAGCTGGGCCTCCATCAACGGCCAAAACTCACTTTCCGTCATTGCCGTGCCGATTACTTCTGCATTCGGTATTTCATGACGGAATATTTCTTCTGTCCCTTTCAACTCCAGTTTTACATCCTCTACAATAATAACTTTAAACTTCTGTTCTTCCATGTTCCTTATCTAATAACTTTTATGTGTTTTCCTTTTATCGGCGCGGAATAGTGAAATAAACCGTAAACCCGCCGCCTTCAGCCGGCTCGGCATTGATACGGCATCCCCTACGCCCCGCAAATTCGTCGTGGTCGCGGATAATCTGCTTACATACCAGATATTCCGTTCCCCTCAACTCCCCTTTTTCACCGGAAGTCATACGTGCCAGATTCGGATAAAATAGTTGATTCAACTCTTCCACACTCTTCTCACGTCTCGTATCCGTAAAGAGGAAACGAACATATTCATTATCTTTACGTGCTTGCAGACGTATCACTCCATCTTCACGTACAGTCAATGCTTCATCAATCAAATTCTCCAATAGAAAACGCAACTGATTCACGTCTCCTATCACCTTCGCCTCCATCGGCTCTATTTCCAATTCTATCCTCTCCGGCCGATTCTTCATCAACTTCTTGAAATATTTTCCGGCAGCATCCAAAAGTTCCTGTACCGGAATCACCGTACGCCGGAAAGTGACCTCCTCCAATTGACGGGAAGCACACGAACTCAAAATCGTAAAGATTCCCTTATAGTATTCAATCAATTCCGTCATAGTCTCCACCGCTTCACGCTCCTCCGTTTCCGAAAGATTCTGCGCATTCAACCGCCCTACAATCTGTTTGATCTTATTCGGATAATAAATCGTCTCATGTTTAATCGTCGACAGACAGTTGTCAAGCACCATATTCTGTACATGCAACATGCTGTCTTCCCAGGAAGCCCGACGTGTTTCTTCGTGTGCCGACTCGATATCCCGGTATTTTGTAGCCAGTTTCACCACTGCGTTAAACACGACAATAGCCACATAGCGCGCTACCAGTTCAAAAAGCAGTCGATCCGTCTCCTGTTCCGTTCCTTCTCTGCGCTCCAGATAAAGCACGCCGACACATTGATGCTCGCCCCCTGCTTCCACCATCAGCGGAATTGCCTGAAGATGCTGTTCGGAAAGATATTTCCCGGAACTAAAACACTGTTCTACCATTTCCGGCATTTCCTGTCCGGGACGAGAAGCATATTCCAGCCGGTGTGTCGTTTCATTATAAACGGCAATTCCCATCCGGTCAATCGTCAGTAATTCATTTACCGCCCCGAATGCTTCATCCACAATCCGCTGCGGAATTTCTTTAAGTGTACTCTCTTCCCGTTGAAGTGCCTCTGCATTTTCCTGTTCCTGCGGTCTCACCAAAGATGCAGCAAACACCTTCTGGTTAATCTCAAGTACCTGTTCGAGATTCAAACGATTCTGCAAACGTTTTCTCATGTACAGAAAATAATATCCGACCAACGAAATAATCAATAAAACAAAGCATAAAATAATTCCTACCGTCTTATTGGTATTCGAACGCTCCAACTGCCGGCAATATGCTTCGAGAGTTTGATCCTCTCCCTGCAACTTATACAAATCCGTAAATGCCGAATTATTATAACTATATGCATCCAACTGTTTCAAAGCCAGAAAAGCAACTGACGCCTCATTCCTGATATCCAAAATTACATGATAATCCGAATCAAACAGTTCGTTCCACCAACTGATTTCAGCAGGCGTTCCCTCACCTACCAGCTTCATATACCGATGTGGGCGATCCGGACGCGCATATTTTTCATAATGCTCATTCAGAAAAAGCATCGCAGAATCTATATATTGCAAAGCCAACTCATAATTTTCATCCACATTAGCAAAATAGGCAGCATTTGCATAATCCGACGCTACATCCAGCAAATCCTCATACGCAGAATCCGTAACTACTACAATCGAATCTCCATCCTGCAACATGGGAGGAATCGGATCATGCAGACAAGAAACCATCCCCAACGGAAGCAACAAGCAAAGCAACAATACCCCCATCGCTTTACGCACTCCCGAAGGCAAACGAAAATAGAAATGGCTTCCTTTCCCTAGTTCACTCTCCACATCAAAGACACATCCCCGGAATAAATCATTCGTCTTCTTATACTTCTCAATGATTCCCTTACAATTCATCAATCCGAAACCACTACCTTTGTTTTCTTTCAACACTTCCGGATCGGCTGCATTCTTCATTCCGATCACACGGGAATCATACACCTTCTCACCAATGATATGCGCCACATCCTCTTCGGAAATACCTCTTCCGTTATCCTCCACAGAGATCTCGACATAGGCATCCTCCGTAGTACGAGCATACACTTTAATTGTTCCTCCTTCCGGAGTATATTTACGGGCATTTTCCGCCAGCGTATTAATCATAAACAAAGTTAGTGCCCGGTCGGCCTTCACCATAACCGTAGTCGGTTCAATTTCCAACTTCTGATTTTTCATTTCAAAAGCACGTCTTCCCTTGCCTAGCAACTCAAACAGTTCATTGAGACTGAAAGTTTCAATATTCAGGCTAAGCGTTCCTTGCTTCATCTTAATCCAAAGAGCCAGAATATCGTTGTACTCATTAATCGTAGTTACCAGCTCATCAATGTATTGATACTTCTCTTTCTTAATCTTCGCATTATCAATATACCCCCGCTCCGTCAACTTATGCACCTCGTTCAAGATACGGTCGATATAAGGATTAATACCATTGACAATGGCCAGACAAGCCTTCTTTATAAGATTCTGACGTTTATTTCCCGCAATATGTTGTTCGTAAACATACCGTTGCTTTTCCAACTGCATCCGCTCGTCACTCAACGCTTCCACCATCTGCTCATTGTCCGCAGCCCAAACAATATACGGTTCAAGCACATGCACCAATGCTTTTTCATCACGGTTCAACCGATGCAGAGGAACCAGTGCCGCTTTTCCTTCCTCCGGAATTTCCAGTTGAAGACGTCCTTTCCCAAATAATTGATCGATACCTTGTTGAATTAATGGAACATTCATCGGAATGGACGAAGTTATATCCCGGCAAAGAGTCAGAATCCGTTGCAGACGCTCCACGTCTACCTGATTCCTTATTTTAGACCGTTTATTAAAAAACCACCAAAGAATAACCACCAATACAAGTCCGACAATAACCAAAGAAAGTACAAGCGTCATTTGTCGTGAATCGGCTTCCAATGAAAGATAGCGGCTCTCCAACTCCTTATCCTGACGGGTATAATTCAAAATATCCAAATATATATTCCGGTTGTAATCAGAAGCATATTTCATCCCGAGCCCCGCATACGACACACTCAATTGCTCCCGAATCCTTGAGATCCATTCAGGTACCGTTCTCACATCTTCCTGCATGATCCATGGAACCCCGGTATAAGTCGTATCTCCTTCCACAAAAACATGTAGTTTATCCAACGTATCCGCTGCATGGTGATAATAGAGCATGTGATGTTGATTCACACAATCCAACGCTTTTGCAAGCGTATCCAATGCCTCCGTATAACGTCCGTGCTCATTCATATATTTACCGATAGACACATACGCACCGGCAATCTGATACAAATCATTGTACTCACGAAATTTTTCAAGCGCACGCTGTGCCATTCGCAAAGGCAAAAGCGAATCTACAGGAAACCCAAACTGATCCAGCGCATATCCCCTTCTCGTCCGGAAAAGTTCGAAATTATTGGGTGAAACCATCAGATTAGCCAATCCTTGCAGACCATTTCCTTCGAAATAAGGATGATTAGTCTGAACAGCCGTCCGCCAGGTAATATAAAGTTGGTCGAACTCACGCATTTTCCGGTCTTCCGGCTTGGTTGCTTCCACCAACGAAGCCGAACCTTTAATATAATGATAATAAAGCAACTGATTAGTATCTGTCAAAGCTTCATCTTCCGGAATCCGGTTGAGAGATGTGATGGCCTCCTGCCGTTGCTGCAGATAATAGTAATAAATAGAAGAAACGATGAAAAATTCGGTGAATGCATAATCCAGCCGTAGCGCCTCGTGACGGTCGGCAAACAAATCACTCTCTTCACGAATACGTTTCATGCGCTTGAGCGCACTATTACGATAATCATAAAATTCTTTGTTCATAGCCGTTCGCTGACAAATTTTCATCAGTCCGATGTCGGCAATCAACAGTTCGAGTTCATTTTTAGTCAGTTTATATACTTCCTTATGCAACGCTTCCGCCCGGTCAAAGTCCATAGCCATAAAAGCACAGAACCCCAGGTTGTTGGATGCTTCCGCTTTCCCCGACTTGTAGAAATTCACCTGCCGATAGGCTTCATTGGCATATTTATAAGAAGAATCCAGGCTTCGATAACGATAAGCATACGCTTTCCCGTTTAATGAATCAATCAGGCGCACCTCTTTAGTCGGCACCATATCAGTGCACGAAAAAAAAGAGGCAAACAACACTATACCTATTATATATAAAGGAAAACGTGAACTCATTTTTGACTATTAACTGTTTTCAGAAAGCAAATCTACAAATATTTCCGATAAGTTGGAGAGAAAAATATTTTTTATACAATAAGTCCTTCTAAATAATAAGAGAAATTCCTACCTTTGCAGGCAAATTAACAAATAGGTAACATCTATTACAAAATGAGCGAAAAAGCACCCTTTATGGTATTCTCGGGAACGAACTCGAGATATCTTGCAGAAAAAATCTGCGCAAGCCTGGATTGTCCTCTGGGAAATATGAACATTACCCATTTTGCCGATGGCGAATTTGCGGTTTCATACGAGGAGTCAATTCGTGGCGCACATGTATTCCTGGTTCAATCCACTTTCCCTAACTCAGACAACTTAATGGAACTTCTCCTGATGATCGATGCTGCAAAACGCGCGTCTGCAAAGAGCGTTGTAGCTGTAGTCCCCTATTTCGGATGGGCACGTCAGGATAGAAAAGACAAACCCCGTGTATCTATCGGCGCTAAGTTGGTAGCCGACCTGCTGTCTGTTGCAGGTATCGACCGCCTGATTACGATGGACTTGCATGCAGACCAGATTCAGGGATTCTTCAATATCCCGGTAGATCACCTGTACGCATCAGCTGTATTCCTCCCTTACATCCAGTCATTGCAACTGGAAAATCTGGTTATTGCTACACCGGACGTAGGAGGTTCAAAACGTGCCAGCACTTTCTCCAAATACCTCGGTGTACCATTGGTACTCTGTAACAAATCACGTGAAAAAGCCAATGAAGTAGCATCTATGCAAATCATCGGTGACGTAGAAGGTAAAAACGTCGTATTGATCGACGATATCGTTGACACAGCAGGAACAATCACCAAAGCAGCCAACATCATGCTGGATGCCGGTGCCAAATCTGTACGCGCCATCGCCAGCCACTGCGTAATGTCTGATCCGGCTTCTTTCCGTGTACAAGAGTCTGCCCTAACCGAAATGGTATTTACCGACAGCATCCCTTACGCAAAGAAATGCCCGAAAGTAAAACAGTTAAGCATTGCTGATATGTTTGCAGAAACAATCAAACGAGTAATGAATAACGAATCTATCAGTTCACAATACATCATTTAATAGATGATAGGTGACAAATGATAATTGATAGTTGAAGTTACTTTCAACAGGAAATTATAAAATGGATAATGACCGCTTTTGGTTATTATCCATTTTTCTTTGTACCATAAAAAAGAGGCCACGCAATGCGCAGCCCACTATCATTTATCATTTATCATCTATCACCTATCATCTATTGAAGTCTTCCGAATTTATAGGTTCCTTTTTTAATCACCTTTCCATCTTTATCTGTTTCTACAAAAGGACCATTTTTCTTTCCTTGTTTGAAAAATCCGTCAAAGCGATTACCATCTTTATCAATTTGTACGCCCTGTCCATCTTCCAATCCGTCAACAAAGCCACCTTTATATTGCATTCCAGCAACGGTTTTTAGAGTACCCTGTCCATTGGGACGGTTGTCTTTCCAATCACCGTCATAAACATCGCCATTGCTCCATTTATAGACTCCTCTGCCATCACGTTTATTGTTTTTCCAGCTTCCTTCGTACACAGCACCATTCGCCCAGGTAAAAGTACCTTTTCCGTCTTGCATGCCATTTTTGAAATTACCTACATACTTGTCGCCGTTAGCATGATAATAAACTCCTTCACCGGTGCGTTCACCTAAGAGATAAGAACCTTCATAACGATCGCCCGTGTGAAAGTAGTAAGTACCTCTTCCGTGTTGAATATCATCCGCCCAGTCACCATCGTATTTATCTCCATTGGTATATTCAAATACCCCTTTTCCGTGACGGACATCATCTTTCCAATCTCCTTCATACTTACAGCCATCGTCCCAGTTCATGATACCTTTGCCGTTCTTCTTATCATTTTTCCAGTGACCGGTATATTTGGCTCCATTCGCCCAAGTGTATGTACCTTCGCCTTCACGCTTATCATTCACCCATTTACCTACATACAAATCCCCGTTATGATAATACATTGTTCCTTCACCATGCTGATAATCCTGATACCACATACCGTCGTAACGGTTATTATTCATAAAATAATAGATACCTTTTCCGTGCTGCTGATCCTGGAACCACTGTCCTTCATACTTTTCTCCGTCGGGGAACATATAAATTCCATATCCTTCACGTTTCCCTTTCACATATTCACCTTCAAAGACATCACCGTTTTTAAAAACCGTTTTTCCTTTTCCGTTCGGTTTTCGGCCTTTCATTTCTCCCGTATAGACACTACCATCTTTAAAAGTATAGTTGCCAATCTTTATTTCAGTGGAGAATGTATCTTTAATTTTTCCGAAAAATCCGCCTTTTTTTCCTTCATTTTCTTGTGCCATTACTCCCTCTTGTGCGAGGAGAGCCAATAAAAGTGTAGTATATAGATATTTCCTCATTGGTTTTAGTCGTTACTCATTTTAGAATTACAATTTGGACAAAGATACAATTTCTATCCCAAACAGCCCACTTTCGGAAAGCAATTTATGACAACTTTTTACCTGCAATGACCTCTTTTAATGTCTCTTTGCACAAATAGCGCTGTGCCAAATCTTGTATTTCTGCAGGAGTAACCTCGTTTACAGCCAGCAGAGAACGTGAAAAGTAGTCATCATCCAGACCGGAAGTAGCAATAAAGATCCATGCATCCGAAAGTGAGAAAGGAGACTCATAACTACGGCACATTTCGCCCAACATATAGTTGCGTACGATAGTCAGTTCTTCCATCGACACAGGTTCCTGATGCAGACGGTCAATTTCATGATATACTTCCTGTATCAACGGTTCCACATATTCATTATCCGTTTCTGTCGAGATAGCCAGCAATCCGCTATCCGGATAAAACATGATCCCCGCTGAAATGCCATAAGTATACCCCTTTTCTTCACGGATATTAGACATCAGACGACTGCCGAAATAGCCTCCGAATAAAGTCATCAATACCCGGAGTTTCAGATAATCAGGATGGTTACGAGTGATGGTTGTATATCCCATCTTTACAGCACTCTGCATGGCATCCTCACGTTCTATAAAAATCCTCTTTTCGGGAACGGCAGTAAAAGGAAAACTTAATTTCGATGCCGGCTGTTGATGTTGACCAAAAGAAGTGCCGAATGTATCCGTCACTCGGCTGATAATATCCTCCGTCACCTTGCCGGATAAGAAAATAGAGCAATTGCCTGAATGGTAATACCGTTCATAAAATTCACGAAGCACTTCCGGAGTGATAGCATGATAATCTTCCTCCACCACTATTTTACCACATGGATGCTGTTCGCCATAAAGCGACTTCAACAGACTGCGATGTGCCAGGAAATCAACTTTGGAAGTATTGACCAGATATTGTTGGATATTGGTATCGAGGATAGTATGCAATTCTTTCTCCGGAAAAAGTGGTTCTTTAATCATGGATTCTACCACTTCCAATGTTTTCGCCAAATACTTATTCAACGAATAAACAGTGATGTATGCATACTCCGACGAGCTGGACAGTTCGAGCCACGAACCGTAGTAATCCAGTTTCTCGGCAATGGTGGCAGCCGTATATTTTGTCGTACCTTCGCGCAACATCCGGTTTGTAAACAAGGCTTGCAGTTTCTGCGACTGCTGCCAACGGGCTCCAGCGAAAAGCACATCTATGCGTACTACTTCCTGTTCACCCGCATTAATAACAGTCAATGGAATACCATTTGGCAATGTCATTCGGACGGGAGGAAGTATACGAAAATTTTTCAGGGTTTGTATTTCAGGTTGTATTTTACGATCCATACGATTAGATTCTATTCTTCAAAAACTCTTCTGCCCGTTCCAAATCTTGCGGGGTATCGATTCCGATAGTTTCTACTTCACTAATGCCTACCTTTATCTTATATCCGTTCTCCAGCCAACGGAGCTGCTCCAAAGATTCAGCCAGTTCCAGAGAAGACTGCGGAAGCATGGTTATCTCTTTCAGCACATCTGTACGATAGGCATACAGTCCGATATGCTTGTAGTAGGTATGTCCCTTCAGCCAGTCCTGTTTCTCGGCATTACGCTGATAAGGAATAATGGAGCGGCTAAAATAAAGCGCGTTCCAGTTCGTATTGACTACCACTTTCGGTGAATTTACGTTTTCCAGTACAGCAAACGGTTCATCTGCAGTAAAAGGTTTCACCAGCGTGGCAATCTGCGTAGTTACATCTTCGAAACAAGCCTTTACCGCATCCAATTGTGAAGGCTGAATAAAAGGTTCATCTCCTTGTATATTGACCACGACATCAAAGTCACCTCCAATCTTTGTACAAGCTTCATAACAGCGGTCCGTACCGCTTTTATGATGAACAGAAGTCATCACAACCTTACCTCCGAACGCCTTGACAGCAGCTTCAATACGCTCATCGTCCGTGGCTACATAAGCGTCATCCAAAACGCCAGCCACTTGCTCATACACACGTTGTATAACAGTTTTTCCACCCAACATAGCCAACGGTTTTGCAGGGAAACGAGTGGATGCATAGCGGGCAGGTATAATTCCAAGAAATTTCATCTACTTAATAAATAATGAAGAATGGAAGGCAGATAATGACTGTTGTATATATCCCCTTTGCCAATCCTCCGGTTTTACTATTCTGTTATCATATAAAAGCATGTCAATGTCCAGACAAACTTTCTCCTCTTTTTTATCTTCCGGACGACGTCCGGACCTCTGTTCTATATCTTTCAGCATTTTCCTCACTACCTCTTCATCTTTATCGGAAAAGAACATAACCACTTGGTTGGAAAACAAGGCCGGATTCTTAAAAAATAAAGGTTCAGTTTCCAATTCGGGCGCAAAACATATAGAAGAGAACGATTCAGTCAGTTCCTGTCTGGCAAAAGTCAAATTCTCTTTCCTGTTGTAATTACTCCCTATGCAAACAATATACCTATGCATTAAAAAATAAGTATTTAAGTATTAGGTATTAAGTATTAATGCGAATCAGTAGTTGAAATCACTAGCTGATTCAGTTAGTTAAATTGTTATTAT
>OGGH01000176.1_pt1 | contig 73260 bp, 66 predicted proteins | sample 1571161 | NCBI WGS metagenome assembly OGGH01 (sample SAMEA2582053, study PRJEB24529) | metagenome | biome: Human gut stool | place: China | collected 2011 | reverse complement strand
AAGAGATATTGTCAGATAAGGAAGGAGTGAGCAATATGTGTGATGTAGCGCAGAGACTTGAAGACAGGGGAATTGAGAAAGGAATTAAAGAGGGGATTAGTCTTGGAGGCAATCAGATGATATATTCACTGGTAGAAGATAAGAGCATAAGTATGGAAAAGGGCGCGCAAAAGCTTGGGATAAGTGTAGAAAAGCTGCGAGCTAATATGATTAATGCAGGATATAAGTGTCCGGATATGGAGTGATAGCTGATAAGGAAGGCAGAATAACAATATAATATATAAAGATAAAGCAATGCTGGGAAGAGTGGATACTGGCGTTGCTTTTCTTTTTTGGAGAAGCCAGCTTCTGTTCATGGACTTGTTTCTACGTGTTCCTATAAGAACAAAAAATAGTCAGGCTATATAGGTAAAATACAGGTAGAATTACATGAAAGTGCCGGAAATCACCTATCAGGCAGGCACGAGGAAGCTTATTTATAGGCAGATTGGGAGAAAAAGTGGAGGCTGAATAAGGATTCTGCCCGGATATGTCCTATAAGTCAAGCAATAATGCGACTACCTATAGGTATCAGGAACAATGAATCAATAAAGCATTTAATTATTTCTTGAAAATAACTAGAAAAATAGTTATATTATAGTAAAGTATAAAGCTAAAAGGGGAGAGAAGTAAAATGCTTACTATGACTGGTATATCGTTCTTGAGAGCCTGTTAGATATTACAACTATTGAAGAAGATAATAAAAATGATTTTATAATGATGCAGAATAGTACAACTCATGAAGATTCGATATTGTCATATCCGGATTATCTGCCTCAAAAGGACATTGATGCAAAGCAAGTTGTAGGACAGATGGATGACAGAAGCATTAATGAGAATGTTATGTCTATGGAAAATGAATGGAATGTAGCACATTATCAGACTTTTGCAGCAAGTTTAAGAGAGATTGTGAGGTGGATGTACAGGCGTATTCGCCATTACTTCTTGTAAAAGATTTATAATAAAAAATGAAAGTGACGACATCAGGCCTGTTTAATGTTATGACTAATAATGGAAATGTTTTTGATACATCAGATGGAAACTGGTATGAGGTAACACCAGGCGATATAACTGATGCGAAGAACTGGAAAAGATACAATTAAGAAAAGAATAATAATAAAAACAGAGCTTTCAGTTATTAAAAACTGGAAACTCTGTTTTTTGTTTGTGTTAATTTAATCTGTATATTTCAACTTTTCTGCCATACATATTGCGGTCAGTACCGACAAGTTCAAAGTTAGATGCAATGTCAAGATTTTTAAAGAAGTCAATATATTCGTCTTTGTCATAGATAGATTCCATATCATATTTAATATTTGACATAGATATGCCTCCTAGAGAAAGTCCACCATTTTCAAATGTTGTTATATCTAATAAAAGATATAAAGGTTTATTGTTTAAATCAAAATCAGCGCGATAGTCATCGGAAAGAGCGGTATCATATGTAGTTGCATAAAAATGGTCTGTATTACGTAATTTGTCGGTAAGGCAAGTTAGTAGAAAGTAAGAACTTAACATAACTATGCAATTAGCGTCAGACTCTATGTCGTCAATTGTCATTCCTGCGTGTGGATAGTTCATTCTGTAACAATGAGGCGCAAGTAAATTACTAAGCACAATAAATAAAACAGAAAGAACCATACATATTGCATAGCATATTTTCTTGCTTCTGAAAATCCATTTGGTTATATAGTATAACAAAGCTACTACAAAAGCTGCAAATAATGGATATATAATCATAATATAACGGTTTGCAAATCTTCCCATATTCATAATAGAAGTCATCTGTGAATTGATTGCTATTACAAATATGACTGATATGATAAGCGGAACAAACGCATAATTAAAATGTTTGAACTTCTTTAAAAATTGTAAGAATCCATTTTTAAGGTTTTTAGAAAATGTATGAAGCCATTTTTCATGTCTGAATATAAAGCAAAAAGGTATGAAGAAAAACAAAAATATAATAATGCCATAAAAAACATAAGTGCTTGTCATACTATGCCACTGAGAAGTTGCAATACCAAATAGTTCATTAGTAATATAAGACCAGTATATTCTAAACTGGAACATGAAAGAATATTTCTTTACATGTCCGCCGAAGGTTCCTGTAGAACCGAACAGATGAGAGATTGTTGAAGGAAATATTCCTATTGATAATAAAGCAGAACTAATCATAGTTCCGCCAAAAATGAATGCGTATTTTATATGCTTTGTGAATAGATAATATAATCCGTATAATAAAGCAGCAATAAAAGCAAGAATTATGAATTCATGAAGCATAAGACATCCTGCAAGTGTTGTTATAAATAGTTTGATAAACAGTGATTTTGAGATTTTGTTGTCGTTACGCTTATTATATAATTCAGTAAGATAGTAAAAAAGTACAACGGAAAGAGCTATTGCAGGACAGTACATTCTGAGGAAAAACAAAATGTTCTCTGAGCCGGTTGTTAATCCAAAGAAAAATGTTCCTATAATTCCCCAGTATGAATTGCCAGTAAGACTCCTGATTAGTTTGAACAGAAATATCTGCTGGATAATAAAGAAAATTATATTAATTACATATGCATACCACATAGAAAATGTTCCGGGAAAAATTGAACATATAAAATGTAGTAATGCAAAATATAAAAATGGATGATAGTCATCTGCAGAATTCTGATATACTGAAACATAATCAAAAGTTTCAGATTTATCTATAGTTATGTAATCGTGAAGTACAGAAGAACTGACCCATTTGTCAAAGTTTTTTGGAGTTTGTCCGTCACGTTCTGAGAATACATTCATTCCTTCAGAGCTGCAGGCAAAGCCGTAACTCCATAGTTCATCTGAATGATATCCTTTCTTATTATTGGCAAAAGAAACAGTTAAACACACAGTTTGTAATAAAATAATACAAGCTAGTAATAGATATATATTGTATTTTTTGATGAATAAATTAAATGTTTTCACAAAATTTCCCCCTTTTGGTATGTAGTTTTTAATTATAATATCATGTTATAAATATTAGAGCAAATTAATAAATGTTTTATTTTTTGTTTATTTTGGTAAAATTATTGTCCTGAATTATAAAATATGTTATACTAAACGCACAATTGAGGAAAGATTTTACTAAGAATGGGGAGTGTAATATGGAAACATTTTCATACAAAGCGGTTGACGCTTCGGGAAAAGATGTTAAGGGTGCTGTTGAAGCAGAAAGCAAAGATGAAGCAGCCAGAAAGATAAAGGAACAGGGATTTACTCCTATATCAATAGGTAAGCAGGGAGCTTTGGATAAAGATGTTAATCTATCATTTTTTGGCACAAAGAAAATACCGGCACGAGATATGAGCGTATTCTGCCGGCAGTTTGCAAGTATCCTTAAAGCAGGTGTAAGCGTAATTAATGCATTGGAGATGCTTGGTGAACAGACAGAGAATAAGAGACTTAAAGAAGCAATTGAGAGAACCCAGTCCAGTGTAGAAAAAGGTGAAAACCTTTCGGATTCAATGAGGGAGAACGAAGAGTTCCCAAGTATTCTTGTTGATATGATTAAGGCTGGTGAAGCTTCCGGTAGTTTGGAGAATTCTCTTACACGAATGGCAATACAGTTTGAAAAAGACGCCAAGTTAAAGGGCGTTGTCAAGAAAGCAATGATGTATCCGATAGTGCTTATCTTCGTTATGATAGGTGTTATTGTAGTAATGCTTACATTTGTTATACCAAGCTTTATGACAATGTTTGAAGACCTTGATTCAGAACTTCCAATAACAACGAGAATGATTCTTGCAATGAGTGACAGTGTTAAAGGATACTGGTATGTATATCTTATTGTTGTCATTGGAATAGTTGTGGGAGTTAAGTTATACGGTAATACAGAGAATGGAAGACATAACCTTGATAAATTAAAGTTAAAGATTCCAGTATTCGGATTGTTACAGACTAAGTCAGCATGTGCTTCATTTGCAAGAACAATGAGTACATTGTTACAGGCAGGTATGCCAATGATTGACGCACTTGAGATATCTGCTTCTACTATGAAGAATGTATTATATTATGATGCATTAGAAAAAGTAAAGAGCGGTGTGTCATTAGGCTTGCCACTTTCTAATCAGTTAAGGACATCGGGACTTTTTCCACCGATGGTTGTACATATGGTAGGTATTGGAGAAGAAACTGGTAATGTTGAAGAGATGCTTACCAATTCGGCAGTCTATTATGAAGAAGAAGTAGAAGTTCAGACACAGGCTCTTACTTCATTAATGGAACCAATCATTATTATCCTTATGGCTTTAGTTGTAGTTATGTTAATACTTGCAATCTATCAGCCAATGATTCAGCTCTATAATACATTAGGAGCACAGGGGTAGTATATAGTCTGTTCTGCAGGTCGCTTAACGAGAACGGATTTATATAAATATATTTCAAAAGGGAGATATGAAACATGAAAAAGACACAGAAAAAATTAGGTAACAAAGGTTTCTCTTTAGTAGAGCTTATCGTAGTTATTGCCATTATGGCAGTGCTTGTTGGTGTGTTAGCTCCAACACTTATCAAGAATATTGAAAAGTCAAGAGAATCAAAGGATGCTCAGAACATTGAACAGATTAAGAGTTCAATAGAAGTTGCATTACAGGATGAGACAGCATATGATCAGGCTGTTCCTACAGGAAGTGCAGCTTCAGCTAATACATTAGTAACTCTTACAAGTAGTGCAGCTTCTGTTAACTCTTCATATTCATCATTTAAGACAGAGTTTGATGGCATTATGAGCGTTGCAAATACAAAATTAACATCAAAGAAGTATAAGAATGCTACTGTAACATTTACAGTTAATGAAAAAGGTCAGGTTAATGTTACAGAGTCTGGAGTAAACTAATATCTAAGGAAACATTAAATCATGCAATACGAATTACCACTGTACTTCATTATCTTTCTATACGGAATTGTATTCGGAAGTTTTTTGAACGTACTGATTTACAGATTACCATTAAAAGAGAATATAGCTACAGAACATTCGCATTGTATGACATGTGGCGAAAAAATCCAGTGGTATGATCTCATACCACTGGTAAGCTACATAATACTTGGTGGAAAATGCAGACACTGCAAAACTAAGATATCACCGCAGTATCCAATCATTGAAGCGACCAATGGGATAGCATATGTGATAGTATTTTTAGTTCACGGATTTAATGCGGTAAGCATATTGATGTGCTTTGCATTTTCAATATTTCTTGTTATTTCAGTCATTGACTGGAGAACTTTCGAGATACCATTTTCACTTAATGTGGCAATTGGTGTTTTGGCAGTGATAAGAATCATATTAGATCACAAGAACCTATTAGACTATCTAATAGGGTTTTGTGTTATAAGTGGATTCATGCTCATATGTCTTTTTATTGGACGAGCGATTAAAGGAATTGACGCTTTTGGCGGTGGAGACATTAAGCTGATGGCGTTTGCAGGATTATTTTTAGGATGGAAGTGCATTATCCTGGCATTTCTGATTGGCTGCATCTTGGGTGCAGTCATTCATTCCATCCGTATGAAAGTCACGAAAGCTGAACATGTGTTGGCATTCGGACCATATTTGTGTGCAGGGCTTACAATAGCCATGCTTTTTGGTACGAATATAATTAACTGGTATCTTTCTTTTATGGGATTCTAACTAATCTGTATATTTATGTAGGAGAGTTTTTGTCTATATAGAAAGAACAGGAAATTTATATATATTTTTATAACTAGAAATCATTAGCTTATTATGTGGGGAGCTGGATAGGAGGATTTTATGGCTGCATCTAAAGCCAAAGGTAAATTGGTAAGTATCGTTATCAATAACGAGTATATTAAAATATGTGAAATCACTAAATCAGGTAAGAACAGTGTCGTTCATAAGACTGTTACAATTCCTGCACCAGAAGACTGCTATGTCGATGGTGTAATTGAGCAGACTGACGTACTTGCTAAGGCAATCAAGGTTGTTATGGACGAGCATAGATTTAATGCTAATAATGTCGCATTTTCTATCAGTTCTCCAAGACTTGCAACTAAGGAAGTTCTTATTCCTAATGTTAAGGCTAATAAGATTGATAAACTTGTACAGGCTAATGCTACAGAGTATTTCCCTGTTAATATGGATGAGTATATCATTCAGTACACGGTTCTTGAGAAAGTAGAAGATCAGGGACAGGAAAAGATTAAACTTATGGTTGCTGCTGTACCATCAGAAGTTGTAGAGTCTTACTATGGACTTGCTAAGGCTTTAGGACTTAAGGTGGCATTTGTTGATTATGCAGGTAATAGTACATACCAGATTATGAAACAGCAGATTGGACCAGAAGTCAGTCTTGTTATACAGGTTGAAAATGATGGTACTGTAATTAATATTTTCAAGGATAATGTATTGCAGTTACAGAGAAATGTTCCTTATGGAAAGTCAATGCTTGTTAATGCTGTTATGGAGAAATATGGACTTAAGTATGAGGCTGCTACAACAAAGCTTCAGAATGAAACACTTCTTCATTCAAGATTTGATGGAGATGAGGTTACAGAGTCATTAAGGTATATGGCAAGTAACATCAACAGAGTTATTGATTACTATGTATCTCGTAACAGATTATCAATCCAGAAGGCATACTTAATCGGACATTCTACATCTATTAAGGGTTTTGCAACACTTCTTTCTAATGAGCTTAATATGCCAATTGAGAAGGTCGAGAGACTTAAGAATATTGCACTGGACAAGAAAGCATATGTTGAAGAGGCTACTCTTACAAGTTATGTAACTAACTTAGGTGCAGTTATTGATCCGGTTGATTTTATTCCTAAGAGACTTATTGAGAGTGGTGCCAGAAAAGAAAATACAAAGACGCTTATTGTAGGATTTGTTGGAGCCCTTGTGGTTTCTGCACTCCTTGTTCTTATTCCACTTGTTCAGGTTGTTGCTCTTAATGCAGAGATTGGATCTCTTAATAAGAGTATAAAGAAGCTGAGCATTATTAATGATGTTGTTAATGAATATTATTCAGCTAAAGATAAATATAATGATATCGCAGCATTTGCAGCACTTACATCAGACAGCGATGATGCATTACAGGATTTTGTTGATTATCTTGAAAAGAGTATGCCAAGTGATATTACTATTCAGTCTTTCAATGTTGCATCAGGAGCAATTACTGTTAATGGAACAGCGGGAAGCAAGTCTTCAGTAGCTAAGTTCATTCAGGAACTTCAGAAGAATTCTTCTGTACTTAATGTTGATGCCCCTACTATAACAGAGACTAAGGATAATGCAGGTACAATTGAAGTTACATTTTCATTATCATGTACATTTGTTGGAGGAACATCTAATACAACTGATATGAAGTCATCTAATACATCAAACAGTACTAAAAATAGCAGTACTAAGAGTTCAACAACAAAGTAGGAGGGGAGTCAGATGGATAAGTTAAAAGGTATGTTAAAAATCTCTGAAAGAGACAAAAAGTTATTGGTTGTTGTATTAGCAGTGCTTATTATGGCTCTTGCTTATTTCTTTGGATTTCAGAATCTTTCAGACCAGGTAGATACTTTATCTACTAAAAAGACTACTCTTGAGACAACTCAGAGAGACTTAAAAGAAAAGAATAACAACAAACAGAAGTATGTTAATGATACAATGAATTACCTTAAGCAGTATGATAATCTTCTTGACAGATATGCGGCAGGAAGCACACAGCCTAATTCAATTGATTTCTTTAACAAGACAGAGTCTGTAACAGGAACATGGGTAAGAAGCCTTTCTTTATCACCAACAACTGTTCTTTACAAGTTCGGTCAGATTGCTTCAAGTAATGTAAATGGAAAAAGCAATTATACTTCTAATCTTACCGGCTATAAGTCAACTATTAATATTGCTTATGAATCAGATTATAGTCAGTGGAAGAATTTTATTAAATATGTCAATACATATGCTGATAAGAGCACAATTGATGCCTTATCTGCATCTTATAATGAGGCAACAGGTGTTGTTACAGGAACAGCATCTATTTCACTTTATTCAATTGAAGGTGGAAAGCGTGATTATAAGGAACCATCATTTGATGTTAAGACAGGAACAGGAAATATATTCTCAACAGTTACACCAACTGAGTAATAAGAGAATTCAGGGAGAGGGATATGAAATTATATAGAAAGAATAGAAAATTGAATAATTCCGGTTTTTCACTGGTTGAAGTACTGGTAGCGATTGTTATTCTTGCAATCATATCTCTACCGGTACTGAGTACATTTTCTAATGCTGCCAGAATTAACAATAAAGCAAGAAGGACTGAAAATGCTAATACTGCAATTAACAATATTATAGAGGAAGCAAAGAGTATGAGTCTGGACAGGCTTGCTGGTGGCAATGGACAATATACTTATCAGCAGCTTGGTGGGATTGACAGCACAACATATTCTGTGGGTAATAAGAAAGATGCTTCTAATATTCTTTATTATGAGGGTGTAAATAAAGAAAAATTCTATATCAAAGCAGAATTTGATCCATCACCTTATACAACACCTGCTGACAGTACGGTTAAGGATAATCCTAATAATAATATTAATTCTGCAGGAATATCAGTATATGCAGATGTTTCAGCTGACAGTTCACTCGTTTATCGTGATGATAACAGTGATAATCAGGCAGTCGCACATTTTAAATATTATACAGGTGAGCAGGCATTCGACAGGTCTAAGATTACTAAGAGTACATCTATTGATGTTAATGTAACAAGAAATACTTCAGATGCATCTAAGATTTTATTTGACCAGACAGCAGTTATTACAGTTACATATCATTATGATACTGTGCTTAGTTATCCTGATTATGTTAAGACAACTACACTTACAACTAATACTTTTGAAGCGGAAGAACGTGAGGAAGATGTAAGCGGTACAAAGCAGACTGTTTATTACGTTTCAGGAAAGATTAAGAAGAATATAAAGAATCTGTATGTATTCTATACTCCGTTTGATGATTATATCAGTACTAATAAGAAGGGTACAACAACTACAGATGGTACTATGGAAGTATATGTTAATGATAAGATTAATGTAACATACAAATATCCGGCAGAACTTACCAATGTAAGATATAGTGACCTTAATGTATATCTTCTTGAGCAGGAAAAGATAACGCAGGAAAAGAATGCAGATGGTTCAGTAGCATCAGCACAGAAATACAGAATGTTGGTTGATCATAATAAAGTTAAAGTTACATTTAATACTCAGGTTATGGGTAATCTTGCTGATAAAGCAGGAAACAAGGATACTGCAGCGAGAATTTATTCTAATATTAAAGACTGGAAGTCTGGTTCTTCATCAAAAACAGAAGATTCTATGTACAGACTTACAGTGACAGTATATTATAATGATTCAACTATGTCAGATGATTCAAAGATTGCAACTATGACATCTACTAAGATTAATTAGTCAGTGAAAGAATGGAGACAGTTTATGGGGAAAGTATTATTGAATTTGAAAAGAAAAAGAAATAATTCTGGTTCTACTATTGTAATAGTGCTTATTATGACTTCATTTGTATTGATTCTTTCAACACTGATTACTACAACTACAATGGTTAACCTTAAAATGAAGATGATAGCATCACAGTCTAAAAAGACGTTCTACACATCAGAAGAGGCTGTTGATGAGATATATGCTGCACTTGGAAAAGCTTCAATGGAGTGCTTTAATGCTTCATATGAGGAACAGCTTACCACATTATCAAGTTATAGTAAGGTCGTTTCTGACCAGCATAATAATTTTGCAACTTTGGTTGAGATTGATAATGAAAAAGCAAATGTTGCTTTAAGAGAAAATTATATGCAGAAGCTTATAGGAAAGCTGTTGCCAGATTTTAAGACAACAGATTTTAGTCCTGTATATAATAATAATTATAGCTTTGATGGACACAAGGAGAAGTTTATTGAAATATTGAATTCATATCTGGAGAATTATTCTACAGGTGTTGATAATGATGGTAATGCTACGGGAGAGCCTATTCTTGTGGTGCAGGATGTTAATACTATCCGTATGAGAAATACAAGCGATAAGAATAATGGTACAGGTCTTAATGTGTATGCAATTACATTTACAGATTGTGTCGTTAAGTATCTGACACAGAATGGGGATTATTCTTATATTACATTTAATGGAGCAGTTGGGCTTCCTGATATATATGTTAATTTCATGGACGAAGACCTTGTTGGTACAACATTCTTCGGTAATTATGCGTTAGTTGGTAATACTGGTATTAATATAACTGACGGCGGAGCAGCGATAATTAAAGGAAATGCATATGCTGGAAGAGCATCAGGTCTTAATATTAAGGGTTCAACTCTTGATTTTACAGGCAGTTATCTTATCTGTGGAGGTAGTCTTAACCTTAATATTAAGTCAAAAGGAGAGACAGGAGCATTATCTGCGTCACAGCTTAACCTTGGTGGCTCTTCACAGTTATGGTCGGATGAGATTGTACTTGGAAATAATGCCACATTTAATGGAGCTGGTGCAGTCAATGTTAAGGATGACCTTACTATTGAGGGGGATGATTCAAGTGCAGTTCTTAGTGGTTCTTATGAAGGCTTTGGATATGAACCTAAGGAAAATGCAACTCATTATGACAGTAGTGCGGTAATTATTAATGGAGAAAGAGCGACAATTACATTCAGTTCATCTCTTTCAAAGCTTGTTGTTGCTGGCCGTTCATATATTAAGTTTGAGACATCAGTACCGCTTGCAACAGGTGAATCAATTTCAGTAAATACTAATCAGGAAATATATCTTGTTCCTGCGCAGCTTTTAAAGAGTGGCTCTAAGAATCCATCTAAGAAGAAGACAGCAGGCAACGGAATCAAGTGTGAGACTAAGATAAGTGAGTCAACATTCTTTGGATTTGATTTATTAAGCAAGAATGGTGATGATTATTATGTGACAAGAGATTATGATATAGCTGGTTCTGGTCTTAATACAATTGATTATGATAAGTCAAGAACATATTATTATTTCAGTTTCAAGGATACAGCATCACTTAATACTTATGCTAAGATTATATATGATTATACAGATACTCAGTTTGAGGAATTCCTTAATAATACTTCTTATGCACAGAAATGCAGTGCTGCAGAGAAAAATGATTATATTAAGGAATCTAAGTCTTTAAGAAATGCTATTAAGAAATCTGTAGGTACATATGCCGGACTTAGTGGTTCATCAGTTGTAAGAAGTGAAAGTCTTACAGATGGAGCCAGCCTTGGTATCTTTGCTGATAATTCAAGTTTTGATTTTAATACTGAATATTCAGACAGATCGAATAGATATAATGTGTTTAATAAGATACTTGCGCCTCTTGGGGATTCAGTAACATATACAACAACTCAGCAGGCAGAGGAATATCTTAATAGTATTGCTCATAATAATATTGCTATTGATCTTAGCAAGTACACACCTGATGATGTTTATGACAATATTATTAATAAAGATGGTTTTGCAGAAGTTACTGATGGTAAGGCATTTATCAAACAGGTAGAAGGAAAATGGTTTATAGCTTATGCGTTATCTGAAGTATCTGCATCAAAACGTATAGAACTTGTTATAGATAGTAATTCGTCTGAATCAAAATCGAATATTCTTAAGATAACTTCGGGCGTTGTTGTCTGCTCTGGTAATGTTCATATTAAGAGTGATTTTGATGGAATTGTTGTTTCTAATGGAATAATTACGATTGATTCAGGAGTGACAGTTTCTAATAACATATTCTCTGATTCACTTTTCAGAACATTTATTGATGACCATGAAGCAGAGCTTACAGATACTAATGGAAAAGGCAAGACAGTCCACTATAAGGATATTTTCAGATTCTGGAATCCGCATGTTGAATCTAAGAAGGATTCATCACTTAGTGTAAGCAATATGACTTATAAGGATATGGTTACATTCAGTCTCTGGAGAAAGTACGAAGATCCTAAGGGAACTAATGTTGAGTCTACAACGGAGGCACCTACTAATCCGTCATAATACGGAATATTATAGAAAGATTATTTAATGGAGATGTGATGATGAGCAGGAGAGGGAACAGACATTTTAAGAAACAATTAAATAATCAGGGATTTTCTTTATTGGAACTTCTTGTAGTAATCGCAATAATCGCAGTTGTTTCACTTCTTGTAACAGTAGGTCTTACGGTTCTTAACAAGGGAAATGCCAAGAAAGCTAATAAGAATCTTTATTCAAGTCTGAGTGAATTAAAGACAAGTACTATGGCTAAGAATGGAAATTGGTACATGGAGATTGGTAAAGATGGTGATTCTTATGTATTTACTACATATAAGGATACAGGAAGTCCATTAGAAACATACAAATGTAGTGCTTCAAGGATTTCTATTGTATATGAAGCTGGGACTTCGTCGTATAATGTTGATGATTATACAATTATGGTTAAGTTCAGCAAAGCAGATGGTTCATGTGACAGTGTGACAGCTACTAAGTCAGGAATGGATCCGGTTGAACTTAAGAATACAGCAACTTCAGGAACATTTAAGGTTACATCATCTGGTGTTGATTATGAATCTAAGCTATGGTATAAGACCGGAAAAGTTACGACATCGAACTAGTTTATTAATATGGAGTGGAGTTATGAAGAAGGATAACAAGGGATTCTCATTAGTGGAACTGCTTATAGCGATAGCAATATCAAGTATTGTTCTTATGGCACTTGTAATGCTTATTACACAGGCGGTCAGAAGTTACACGAAGCAGACAGCTCTGGCACAGATACAGAGTGATGCGGATATAAGTCTTAATCAGATGTCAAAGAATATTCTTGAGGCAACAGAGATAAAGATTGAAAAGCTGAATGGGGATGTAACTATATATACTAATAAGGTTATTGAGAAAAAGAATAGTACTGAGGTAGGTATTGAATGGGGATACTATTATGAAAGTGCAACACAGCAGCTATGGTATATCAATTCAGATAAGTCAGAAATGAGTCTTGTATGTGATAATGTTACATCATTTGATGTAAGAATATCAAAGGATAGTATAGAGCTTGATACAGCAACAATTAAGTCAATTGACAGGAATCCGCAGATTGTTATTTCGTTAGGCTTACAGAGGATGAATGAAAAGAGAATTGTTTCAAGAACATTTTCAACAAGAAACCAGCTTAATGATAATATAACACTTGGCAAGTCTATTACATCGGTTGAAGGAGATAAGGACGATGTTGTTAATACACTTAAGGTTGGCAACACGTTATCAGCAGCACAGATAATTGATTATTTTACTGATAATTAAGTAAACGGGAGGTAATCTTTATGAAGTCAAAGTTCAAAGAAAATGGTAAAAACAGAATATTGGCAGTGATTGCTTCTGCAGTTATGTTTTGTCTTGTTGTGCTTCTGATAATTGTTACACGAAAGACTGATGCGGTGGCAGATACTTCGGTTATTATTAATGGTAAGGAATATTCACAGGATAATAAGATGAAGATTCTGGAGATTGTTTCTGAAGATTATTATGATGAGTTAGGACCGATTATGGGCGATTCATCTGGTAGTGTCAAGTGGGATGATATTGTAGCAAAGGCTACTGATAAAAAGGTAGCATCTAATAGTGATGTACAGAAGAATATGGATGTGTATCTTCAGTATGTTAATGGTATTCTTTTAAACGGAACTAATTATAATTTATGCCTTGAGTATAAAAGTGGCAACTCATACAATTATTACACTACTTCTAATGATGCAATACAGAAGGTTGGCACTTTAGATGTTGATAATATAAAACTTATTTTCTGTAAAAAAGATGGTAATAGCTATATACCTATGACAACAAAAAATGGTTCTAAGTTAAGAGATGCATTTTCTTTCTTTGTATTTGGTGATAAAGGAATGGAAGGATTTGTTGATCTTGTAATCAAGAAACCGTCTAAAGTTACAACTAAGGATATAGATGATGCGACTATTGTATATTTTTCATGTAAGATTCACAATGCGGGAATATTATCTGCATATAATTATCTGAATGGAACTAATGTTGCGGATTCAGATGTGAAAAAATTATGGACTTTAGGCAGTAATGATTTACCAGCGGAAACAGCACTTTACTTGTATATGCAGAATGCCACTAAAGGAAAAGCTATAATGTATAATTCGGAGGATAAGTCTGCTGGAAGTGATAATAAGTATTCTAATATTGCAAGAATATGTCTTACTATGTCTGGCATAGACAGAGATCAGTTTGTTACTGATTTTGCTCATACCAAAGAAGGCATAAGCGGAGGCGTTACAGGTAAATATTATAGTGGAAATGTAGGATATGTTAATATTGATGACGAAAATGGCAACAAGGTAATTAATTATTACCTTGAATCTGGAGAAAAAAGAAGCTTTGAAGATGCCAAGGGCTCAGGACCTTTTGCTTACTGGAGAAGTTATCAGATGATTTTTAATCCGGAAAATTTTGAAAACAATAAATCAGATTGGGTTACTACATTTCCAATATATAATGCAACGGAAACAAATAGACAGAAGTATGTTGATAAGTACGTATGGGAATTCAATTCAGATAACTCTATTACATCAGAGCTTATGTCAAGTAATGTGTATCCTGATAAAGCTGCTGAAAGTGATATTAAGTATGGTACAACTTATGAAGAAGCAAAGCAATTTACTAAGGATAATAAAACTGTATCAGCTGACCTTACAGGCTCCAAGATAATTCAGTACATCATTGGCGCATATAAGAGAACACCTAGTGAATCTGTCAATGTACTTGAAATTGAACCTATTGGTGTATATGGCTATAATAATGATGGCGGTAAGGATATTATTAAGACATGGTATGGCTTGCCAAAGACATCAAGTGTAACGGTTAATGTTACAAGTATGTCAATAAATGCATTTGCAGGACTTAATGAAGATATTCTTTCAAAGTATGATCTTGTTATTATTGGTGATAGAGGTTCTGCGCAGACAGTTGGCAAAGTATTTGGTTCTCATATGTATAATACTGACAGAACATTTACAGAATCATCAAAGACATATAATCTGAATGCTAATGACCTGACTGAGAAAGCGTTTAATAAACTTTTTGAATTTGCACAGAAGGGTATGCCGATAGCACTTGATAAGAATGTATATTATGGCAATAAGTCAGTTGTAGACAGTAACACTAACATGTATAAGATGAGAAAATCTAATCTTGCAATGCAGCTTACAAAGACAGGATCATCTAATATTGTATGGGTAGATAATGATGAGGTATCAGATACATTAAATTATATCTATAAACCGACAAGCAACATTTCACCTAATATGAAAGAGTATGATGGAACTGAGGCAAGTGTTAATGAAAGAGATTTTGACAAGAGCCTGTTAGTTACATTTTCAGGAAATGTAACTGTTCCGGTAAGGGATGGCTCATATAAAGTTAAGATATACATTGACAGAAACTGTGACAGTATGTTTTCAGAAGATCATACAACAGATGATACTGAGTTATTCTATTGTGAAAGTGATGGTACGGGGATACAGTGGACTAATGGAGGTTTTAGTACAACATTGTCTCTGCCAAGTGGACTTACCGGTTATGTTGGCTGGAAGGTTGAGATAACTGATACAGATACAGGATTAAGAACTTATACTTCTGGTGCATTTGCATTGAAGAATAAGGAGAGAACAATAAATGTTTTACAGATTAAGAGTAATTCACAGGAGTCACATCTTAATCTTGCTCCTGGAAGCAAGTTTGATGAAAAATTCAAGTCAGAAGCTGGGATTACAGGGTTTAATCTGAAGGTTAAAGAAATGACCAAAACAGTTTTTTCAGAAGAATTAAAGAAGAATCCTAAGCTTCTTGATGATTATTCTATGATTGTTATGGGATTTGCTGATAACTATGGTAATGATAATGATTTATCTGCCAATGCAATTGATGCTATAAAAACTTATATTGATGATGGAAAATCTGTACTGATGACACATGACTGTATGTCTTATAGGGAGAATGGTACAGGCAAAAAAGCAGCTGGTTCATATGAGAAACTTAATTATGCTACCCAGCAATTGAAACCTTTGATTGGAATGAAGGGTGGATATAGTTTAACAGATACTCTTATATATAAATTATCGGGCGTAGGACCATTTGCTAGTTCAGGTAATACAACAAATACCAGAATGACAAGCAGCCTTTCAAAGCTGAATACTGGTGAAGTTACATCTTATCCTTATGGAATTGATTCATCAATAAGTGTTGCTCCAACGCATGCACAGTATTTTGCTCTTAATCTTGAAACACAGGTTAATGGTTCAGATCCTATTGTATGGTATACTCTTGATAATGGGGATAAGAATTATTTTTCATTATCAGGTCAGGATGCTGTTAATAATTACTATATATATTCTGCTGGTAATGTTACATATACTAGTGCAGGTCATTCTGATATGGATAAAGAAGGCACTGATGCAGAGATGGAGCTTTTTGTTAATACATTTGTAAGAGCTATTCTTGCTGGTAACAGTGAGCCGCAGGTTTCATATACGGATGCTGTTTATGATGACACACAGAAGGCATATAGCAGTTATATTAAGTATAATTACACAAAATTTGCTGACAGAAAGCTGAATTTTAGTTTTAAAATAACAGATGCGGATCTTATTGATGGAAGAGGTATCATTAAAGAAGCATTTATGTATGTTTATAATGAAGAAAAAAGAGGGGACACTGACGTAAAAGATGGTAAGTTTGATTCATCTAAAGATAAGCGTCTCGGATATATCAGTATAGATGGTTCTGGAAATGTTTCACTTACGTCGATGCCTGTATCGTCAGGTTCATCTAAGGTTAAATCTGGTGTGGAATATACGGTTGATAATTTCTGGAGTCTGTCAGGGGCAGATGATGCATCATTGAGACAGAAGCTTTCGGATGGAACTCTTAAGATAGGTATTCAGGCAACTGATGGCCACAATGGAGTTGGTTATGCAATACTTAATCTTCAGGTAAAAGATTTGTTTAATATGGATTAATTTAATATCAGTATGGATTAAACTCCGGTGGATGAACTCTCATATAGAGAGGCTCTGCCGGAGTTTTTTGTTAGGAATCATACAGGAGAGATATTCTATATAAAATATAATGATATATACATTGACATTGATTATATATAATGATAATATATTAATACATTATATACGCAGTGCGTATTATAATAAGGATTATGCGTTTAGAGGAGATATATGGGGAAGAGTGTAGACAGGAAACAGGTAGATGAGATTAAGAATGATACAATAAGTAAGGATTTCTGGCGAAATAATGAGCATTTTGCAGACCTTTTTAATGCAGTGCTTTTTGGAGGGGAACAGGTTGTTAAGTCGGATAATCTTGAGGAGATGGATACTGATGTGTCTGGTGTTATGCAACAATAGAAGATATAATATTTATGATAAGATATGGAATATCAAAGAAGGATTTATTAAAGAAGTATTCAGAAAAAGATTACAACGAAGCACTTTCTAAGATAACTGCGAAGTAAAGATGAACCAACCAGATTAGCAATATAACATATGAGGTCTGGTTGGAATTTTTATATGATGGATATATATTGATAGTTATTTTAAGATACTATTATCCTAAAAGCTTAACGAATATATATTTAAGTATTGATAGTAAAAGGGGGCGGTATTTATTGTACAGTAGTGTATTGAGTGGGGTATTATATGGATTGAAGGCAGAGATTGTACGGGTTGAGGTTGATGTTGGCAATGGTATTCCAAGTTTTGAGATGAGTGGTTTTCTTAGCAATGAGGTTAAAGAAGCGAGAGAAAGAGTAAGGGTTGCTATCCGTAATTCTGGGTATGAGCTTCCTCCACAGCGTATTGTGGTAAATATATCTCCTGCAGATATCAGGAAATGTGGCACAGGTTTTGATTTGCCGATAGCACTGGCTATATTATCAGCAAATGGTTACATAGATGAAGTTAATGTTGATAATATGATTATACTTGGTGAGTTGAGCCTTGATGGAAGCATTAATGGTGTAAGCGGGGTATTGCCATGTGTATGTGAAGCAAAGAAATCCGGAATAAGTAAGGCACTTATACCAGTGTCTAATTATAATGAAGGCAGAATTGTGGAGAAAGTGAATATCATTCCGACTAACAGTCTGAAAATGGCGGTGCAATATATCAATAATGGTATAATTGAGAACCAGAGACAGGATAATCCAGAACAATGCCGTACAACAGATAAACAAGAAATTAATTATGCAGATATATGTGGACAGGAGGCTGCAAAGAGGGCGACTATGATTGCTGTTGCCGGGATGCATAATATCATGTATATCGGGCCGCCGGGAAGCGGAAAAACTATGATGGCAAAGCGTATTCCATCTATCATGCCTGATATGACATTTGATGAAAAATTAGCTGTTACCAATATATATAGTGTTGCAGGACAATTAGGAGAGTATGGCGGGCTGGTTGAAGACAGACCATTCAGGGCACCATATCACAATGTAACTAAGAGTTCATTCTTTGGTGGAGGCATGTTTCCAAGACCAGGAGAGATAACTCTTGCGGGTAAAGGTGTATTATTTCTTGATGAGATGACGGAGTTTAAGCCAGAAATATTAGAAGGATTAAGGCAGCCTCTTGAAGATAAGGATATAACAATTGTCAGAATGGGCAGGACATATACATATCCGGCAGATTTTATGCTTGTTGGAGCGATGAACCCGTGCAAATGCGGTTATTATCCGGATAGGAGCAGATGCAATTGCTCAGAACAGGATATTAAAAGATATATGGGGAAAATAAGTATGCCACTATGGGATAGATTTGATATGTGTATCAAGACAGATGAAATAGGATACGAACAGATAAGGTGCAGCAGTGATAATGGTAATGTGCCAGATTCAGAAAGCATGAAACAAGCTGTAATGCGTGCAAGACTTGCCCAGCTTAAGCGGTTTAATGGGATGAATATAAAGTATAATTCACAGATGAGTACAGGAGATATGAAGAGATTTTGCAGACTTGGAGAAGAGGAAGAAAAATTAATAAAAAGGATATTTGCAAAGAAGCGTCTGACTGCAAGAGGATATTCAAAGATATTGAAGACTGCAAGAACCATCGCAGATATAGATGGTAATGTTAATATAACAACAGCTAACATAAGCGAGGCGTTCTATTATCGTGGAATACCAGAGGTGACAATACATTAAAGAAGCAATACACTAAGCAGGAGGTTTATCTTGAAAGATGATTATTATTGGTTTTGGATTAATAATATTACAGGAATAGCTAACATTAAACTGAGATATTTATTTAAGGTATTCGATACACCAGAGGATATATATAAAGCATCAGATAAGATGTTTGAAGGTGTCATGGGAATAAAACCTGATGATATATATTCTATAAAGGAATCTAGAAAAAGTGAGTATATATATAGGGAATATTCTGAACTGGATAAGAAGAATATTAAATTCACATATCCGGGTAAATATAATTATCCTGAAAGATTGATGAATATATACGATTATCCTTATATAATTTATTATAAAGGAAGGCTGCCACAGTCGGACGTTCCGTCAGTAGCAATTGTCGGGGCAAGGAACTGTACAGAATATGGGAGGTCAGTAGCAGGAAGATTTGCAGAAGATTTTGCAGACATGGGAATTCAGGTTATAAGTGGAATGGCACTTGGGATAGATGCGGCGGCACAGAAAGGTGCTGTTAGAAAAGGCGGTTATAGTATGGCTGTTCTTGGATGTGGGGTTGATATATGTTATCCCAGAACTAATATAGAATTATACACACAACTTGAGTGCAATGGTGGAATTATTTCAGAGTATTCACCGGGGACACCGCCTAAAGCGGGGCTGTTTCCTATGAGAAACAGAATTATTAGTGCAATGTCAGATGCGCTTATTGTGGTGGAGGCAAAGCAAAAAAGTGGCTCACTCATAACAGCAGATCAGGCACTTGACCAGAACCGAGATGTTTATGTTGTTCCGGGTAGAATTGGGGATACTCTGTCAGAGGGGTGTCTTAAACTGTTGAAGGAAGGCGCACAGCTGATTACATCACCTAAGGATATATGTGCAACGGAATCTATTAACAGATATATTAATTGTAGCAAAAAAGATGACAATTGTATGAATAGTTTGAATAATAATGGTATATTTGAAGAAAAATTTAAAAAATCAGGACTTGCAAGCCCTAAGAATATGGTGTATAGTCAAATCAATTTGTTTCCAGTAAGTCTGGAGATGATAGTTAATAATTCTGGATTGAATCTTGTAGAGGCGGAGGGGATTCTGCTTGAATTAGAGTTAGATGGACTTATAGAAGAGGTTTCTAAGAATTATTATATAAGGAAGCATATTTGATATGGAGGGCTATTAATGCATAAGTATTTGGTTATAGTGGAGTCACCTGCCAAGGTAAAGACTATCAGTAAATTCCTTGGGGCAAACTACAAGGTAATGGCATCACAGGGACATGTAAGAGATCTTCCTAAAAGCCAGATGGGTGTAGATGTTGAACATGATTATGAACCTAAGTATATAACAATCAGAGGGAAAGGAGATATTCTTGCTGCTTTAAGAAAAGAAGCGAAGAAAGCAGATAAAGTATATCTTGCAACCGATCCCGACCGCGAGGGAGAGGCTATTTCATGGCATCTGGCAGCGGCACTTAAGTTAGAAGACAAGGATATATACAGAATAACATTTAATGAGATTACCAAGAATGCTGTTAAGGCATCGCTTAAGGAAGCAAGAAAGATTGATATGAATCTTGTAGATGCACAGCAGGCAAGAAGAGTTCTTGACAGAGTGGTTGGGTATGGAATCAGTCCACTTTTATGGGCTAAGATTAAGAGAGGACTTAGCGCCGGAAGAGTACAGTCAGTTGCATTAAGAATGATATGTGACAGAGAGAATGAGATTGATGCATTTATTCCAGAAGAATACTGGACTATGGAGGCTTCTCTTAATATAAAGGGAGAAAAGAAACCACTTGTTGCAAAGTTTTATGGGGACAGAAACGGAAAAATTGATATTAAGAATGCAGCACAGATGCAGAAGATTCTTGATGAAGTCAAAAACTCTGGTTTCAGTATAGAAAGTGTTAAGAAAAGTGAGAAGATTAAGAAATCTCCACTTCCGTTTACTACAAGTACACTCCAGCAGGAAGCTGCCAAGACACTTAATATGTCTACAAAGAGAACTATGAACATAGCACAGCAGCTTTATGAAGGTGTTGATATTAAGGGCAGAGGAACAGTAGGTCTTATAACATATTTAAGAACAGATTCTACAAGAGTTGCAGATGAGGCAAAAGTTGCTTCAAAAGATTATATCAGTGAGAATTATGGAGAAAAGTATCTTCCACAAAATTCTAATGCCAAGAAGGATGATAAGAAGATTCAGGATGCACATGAAGCAATCAGACCAACTGATCTTTCTTTGTCACCGGCATTAGTTAAGGAATCATTGCAGAGAGATCAGTTCAGACTTTATCAGCTTATATGGAAGAGATTTGTTGCGAGTCAGATGGCACCTGCACAGTATGAGACAACTTCTGTAAGAATAGGAGCTGGTGAATATATATTTACAGTATCAGCATCAAAGATTGTTTTTGATGGATTTATGTCTGTATACAAGACTGATGATGATAATGAAGAAACTAATGCACTTGCTAAAGGACTTGACGAGAATTCAGTCCTTACACTTGATGATGTGAATGGTACACAGCATTTTACACAGCCACCTGCACATTTTACAGAGGCATCACTTGTAAAAGCACTCGAAGAACAGGGAATAGGACGTCCAAGTACTTATGCTCCTACAATATCAACAATAATTGCAAGACATTATGTAATTAAAGAAAATAAAAATCTTTATATATCAGAGCTTGGCAATGCTGTTAATAATATTATGATGACAGCTTTTCCTACTATTGTTGATGTTAAGTTTACAGCTAATATGGAGTCTCTTCTTGATGGTGTTGCTGAGGGAACCGTGGAATGGAAGGAAATTATAAGAAACTTCTATCCGGATCTTAAAATTGCGATTGATGAGGCAGAAAAAGAACTTGAACATGTTAAGATAGAGGATGAGGTTACTGATGTTATATGTGACAAATGCGGCAGAAATATGGTTATTAAGTATGGCCCTCATGGTAAGTTCTTAGGTTGTCCGGGATTTCCTGAGTGTCATAATACCAAGCCTTATCTTGAAAAAATAGGTGTTGCATGTCCAAAATGTGGAAAAGATGTTATATTAAAGAAGACTAAGAAGGGCAGAATGTTTTATGGCTGCGAAGGATATCCAGAGTGCGATTTTGTGTCATGGCAGAAGCCTTCAGATAAGAAATGTCCTAAGTGTGGAGGATACATGATTGAGAAGGGCAGTAAACTTGTATGTGCTGATGAAACCTGCGGATATGTAGAATCAAAGAATGATAAAGAGCAGTAGCTGATATATGTGAATTGCTTTTTAAAAGAAGGATGGGGGATTTACAATGAGTGTTCAGCTTCTCGACAAAACGAGGAAAATTAATAAGCTGCTTCACAATAATCATTCTCACAGAGTGGAATTTAATGATATCTGTGAGGTGCTTAGTGGAATATTAGAGTCGAACATTCTGGTTATAAGCCAGAAGGGTAAGATACTAGGAGCAGCTTCATACAGCGGAATTGACAAAATAGGTGAGCTTATAACAGCTGATACAGGCGGATTTGTTGATAACATGCTTAATGAAAGATTGTTGGGAGTGTTATCAACTAAAGAAAATGTTAATCTGCTTACATTGGGCTTTTCAGGTGGAAGTGAACGTAAGTTTAAGGCTTTAATAGCTCCTGTTGACATAGCTGGGGAAAGATTTGGAACATTATTTATCTATAAATGTGTTGCTGATTATGATATAGATGATATTATTCTATGTGAGTATGGTGCAACAGTTGTAGGATTAGAGATGATGAGTTCTGTTAATAATGAGAATGCAGAAGATGAGAGAAAGAAAAAGATTGTTAAGTCAGCAATAAAGACATTATCGGCATCAGAACTACAGGCCGTTAAAGCGGTATTTGCACATATGGATGGAATGGATGGCATTCTGGTTGCAAGCCGAATAGCGGATGATACAGGAATTACAAGATCCGTAATTGTTAATGCACTTAAGAAGTTTGACAGTGCTGGTGTTATATCAACAAAATCTTCTGGAATGAAAGGAACAAAGATAAAAGTTCTTAATGAAGTTGTATATGATGAATTGAAAAAACTTGAAGATTGAGAGTATACATTGTATAATTGATAGAGCTTAAAGGATTGAGCTTGAGATGATGGGATGGATCCAATGTCTGATTGGGTTCATCTTTTTGCATAAATATATATTGATACATGATAATCCAATGAAATGTGGCAAAATATGAAAAAAATCTTGTTTTTTTTATATTATAATTTATAATGTATGTAGTGTTTTTATGTTTTCGTAGTAGGCATATTTTGTGCTTATTGAATAAGAAAGGAAATAAATATGAGTACAGGCGCTTTTGGATATGTTAATTTGTTAAAGTCAGCGGCAGATGCGAGCTGGACAAGAGAGGAAGTTCTTACTAACAATATAGCTAATGTTGATACACCTAATTATAAAAGGCAGGATGTTGAATTTAGTTCGTATCTTGCCAATGCACTCCAACGTTCAGGAAAGAATTCAGCATCTCTTACACAGAGAGTTAATAATGTTAATTATAATGATCTGGCTATAAGGACTTACACTGATAACAGCACATTATCGTATAGAACTGATGGCAATAATGTAGATCTTTCAACAGAGAATGTTGAACTTGCTTCAGAACAGATTAACTATAATGCTCTTATTGACAGTATGAATAATGAGTTTTCAAGATTTAAGGCAGTGCTTAAATAATATATAATGTGATTGATATATGGAAGGAGAACAGGACTATGTCTATGTTTACGGCATTTAATATTAGCGCATCCGGAATGACAGCCCAGCAGTTAAGAACGGATGTTATATCAGAGAATATAGCTAATGCAGACACAACAAGAACGAGTGATGGAACTCCCTATGTAAGAAAAGCGGTTGTGTTTACCGAAAAGACAATGACTGGTACAGCACTTGGAAAGTCTGCGTATGGTTCATATGGTACAGGAGCATATTCAACATTTTCAGATGCATTAAGACTTGCCAATGGTGGTGTTGTTGGAAGCGGCGTTAAGGTGACATCTGTATATGAGGATACATCAACAGATATGGAAAGGGTATATGATCCTTCACATCCGGATGCTGATGAGAATGGATATGTTACATATCCTAATGTGAATGTGGTTCAGGAGATGACAGATCTTATAGATGCATCACGTTCATATGAAGCTAATATATCAGCATTTAATGCCAGCAAATCTATGGCAAGCAAGGGACTTTCAATAGGTTCTGCTACATAACATATGTGGATAACTGGTTTAATTCATATGATTAATACTATATTTGAACAAAAAGAGGAGATTTAACATGGATCTTACTAGTGCAATAGGAAGCCTTGGCGGTGATTATGTCAATAAGGTTACATCGGCAATGAAAGAGAATGCATCACTTAGTACATCTAAAAGCAAAGATTCAGATACAACATTTGATGCTATATACGACTCAGTGGCAGGGCTGTTGAACAGTACCAACTCATATGTGCAGAAAGCACAGCAGGCAGAGATAGATTATGCTCTTGGCAATATGACTAATACTCATGAGCTTGGAGTTTATCAGCAGGAGGCTAATATTGCTCTGCAGTATACAGTTGCAATAAGGGATAAGGCATTGGAGGCCTATAACTCTATTATGAATATGTCAATGTAATTAGGGGTTTTATATGGATAAATTAAAACAGATTCCAGCCAGATTTCTTGAAATATGGAAAAGCTGGTCCAGGAATCAGAAGATAATAATTGTGAGTGCTGTAGCTGTATTTATTGCAGCGGTTGTTGTTATTGCGGTTGTGTTATCAAGACCAACATATCAGGAACTTACAAGATGTGAAGATTATAATGAGATGAATACAGTTACATCACTGCTTACAGATAACGGGTATACATATCAGATCGATAATATGGCAGTTAAGGTAAAGGAACAGGATCTTACTAATGCTAAGATGCTTATTGCTTCTAATGATATTAAACCTTCGGGATATTCATTAGATGATGCTCTTAATAGCAGTCTTACAACAACAGAGTCTGATAAGAATAAGAAGTATGCCAAATATCTTGAAACTAAGTTTGAAAATGATATTACTTCTTTAGATGGAATCAAATCTGCATCTGTTACAGTACATTTGTCAGATGATACGAATTCATTCTATTCTACAAAGAAAGATACGACTGTAGCCGTTACGATTGATACTAATAAGACAGTTGGAGAAGACACAGCGGAAAGTATAGCGGTTCTTCTTGCAACAGCAGTAGGAAGCAGCAATACTAATGGTATTACAATTATTGATACATCAGGAAAGACGTTGTTTAATGGAGCTGATAATTCGGGTTCAGTTTCTAATATTGCTTATTCAAGCAAGTTAAAGTATAAGTCACAGATTGAATCAACGGTAGCAGCAAGTGTTAAGAACACAGCACTTTCAACATCACTGTTTAATGATGCAACAGTTGCTATTAATCTTGATCTTGACTGGGATACTGTGAATAAGATTGCTACTGAGTATACAGCACAGGAAGGCAGAGAAGAAGGTCTGTATGATACTTCTTATGAACTTGAATCGAATGGAACAAATGGTGCAGGTGGAACACCAGGAACTACGAGTAATGGAGAAACAGGAACAACCTATGATCTTACAGATGGTACATCAAGTTCATCAACATATACTGTAAAACAGTATCAGTATCTTCCTAACCAGCTTGTTACTACAACTAATAGTGATCCTGGAAAGATAGTATATGGTACTTCTACAATGGCTGTAACGCTTATAAAGAATGTTATTTATAATGAAGAAGATTGTAAGAATCTTGGATATCTTGATAATATGACATGGGATGAATTCAAGGCTCAGAACGCAAATCCTGTTCAGGTTAATGTTGATAATGACTGGATGAATATGTTTTCAAGTGCTACAGGAATCTCAACTAATAACATTACTGTTTTAGCATATAATGTACCTTATTTCTATGATGCACCGAAGACTAGTGTATTAAGCCGTGCTTCATTCTGGATTCAGATTGGACTGGCTGTTGCTATACTTGGCATTCTTGTGTTTATAGTTTTGAGAAGCGCAAGACCACTTACAGTAGAAGAGAAGGAACCAGAACTTTCTGTAGAAGAAATGCTTGCTTCAACTAAAGAAAACCAGCCTTCTGTTGATGATATTGATCTTCAGGAGAAGTCGGAGACGAGAAAAGCTATTGAGAAGTTTGTTGATGAGAATCCTGAAGCAGTTGCATTACTGCTTAGAAACTGGCTTAATGATGACTGGTGATTATGATGGATAGGACCTGAAAGGTCAATTGATTACATATGATTGGAGATGGAAACATATGCCAAAGACATCAGCTAATGCTGAAAGAGAAATGGATGGTGTAGAAAAGGCTGCTATATTGCTTATTGCACTTGGACCAGAGAAATCAGCACAGATTTTTAAACATTTGAAAGAAGAAGAAATAGAACAGCTGACACTTGAGATTGCAAACACAAGCAGTGTCTCACCTCAGACAAAAGAACAGGTGCTTAATGAGTTCTATGAGGTATGTCTTGCACAGCAGTATATTGCTGAGGGTGGTATCACATATGCCAAAGAGCTTCTTGAAAAAGCACTTGGAGAAGATAAGGCAAGAGATGTTATTGGAAAACTTACAGCGAGTCTGCAGGTTCGTCCATTTGAGTTTATCAGAAAAACAGATTCTACACAGCTTCTTAACTTTATACAGGATGAGCATCCTCAGACTATAGCCCTGATTCTTTCATATCTTCCTGCAGCACAGGCTTCGAGTGTTGTTTCAGCACTGCCACCTGAAAAACAGGCGGATGTAGCCAAGAGAATTGCCATGATGGACAGAACATCGCCTGATGTTATCAAGCAGGTTGAGAAGGTACTTGAAAGGAAGCTTGCCTCACTTGTTAATCAGGATTACACAATTGTTGGTGGTGTTGATGCCATTGTTGAGATTCTTAATTCTGTTGACAGAGGAACAGAGAAGCATATTATGGAAACTCTTGAGGTTGAAGAGCCAGAGCTTGCTGATGAAATCCGTAAGAAGATGTTCGTATTTGAAGATATTCTTTCTCTTGATAACAGAGCTATTCAGAGAGTACTCAGGGATGTTGATAATCATGATCTTGCTCTTGCACTTAAGGGGGCTACAGAGGAAGTTCAGAATGTTATTCTTAATAACCTTTCAACACGTCTTGCTTCTATGATTAAGGAAGATATGGAATATATGGGACCTGTACGTATGAAAGATGTTGAAGATGCTCAGCAGAAGATTGTTAATATTATCAGAAAGCTTGAAGATTCAGCAGAGATTGTAATATCACGTGGTGGAGGTGACGAGATAATTGTCTAATCTGTTAAAACGTGTATACACGGTGAATAAGGACGAAAGAGTAATTGATTATAATGATCTGATTAAGAAAAAACTAGAGGCAATAATGGAGTCTAAACATGCAGCAGTTGATGCAGATGGATTTGTTAACGGACTCAATGCGGACGTTGTGGAAGAACTTATATCAGATGATAGTTCGGAAGCACTAATACAGGATAGCGGAGCTGATTCTGACCAGTCTGCGGCTGCATTGGAAAATGCTAATGCTGAAGCAGCAAGAATTATAGAAGATGCCAGACTTCAGGCAGAACAGATTGTTTCAGAAGCAAATAGAAATGCTGATACTGCATTTGAAGAAGCTAAACAGAATGGCTATTATGAAGGCTGTTCTAAGGCAGATGCGGAAATTGAAAAGAAGCAGCAGGAGCTTGAGACGGAGTACAATAAGAAAAAATCAGAACTTGAAAATGAATATAACGAGCTAAAGGACTCTATAGAACCTGAACTTGTGGAAGTTATTACAGATGTATTCAGAAAAGTCACAGGTGTTGTAACGGAGGATAATCATGATATTATCCTGCATCTCATTAACGATGTCATGCATAACGCAGATGCGAGCAGGGATTTTGTTATAAAAGTATCGCCTGATGATTATAGTTTTCTTATTAATAATCAGGGTAAGATATATTGTGCGATGTCAAGAGAGGTCAATATAGATATTGTGGAAGATGTTACGCTTGAACGGAATCAGTGCATGATAGAGACGAATACAGGTATATTTAACTGTAGCCTTGATATTGAACTTAATAAGCTTATTAATAATATTAAACTTTTAAGCTGCACAGGCTGATGTTACAAGTATGTTCAGAACTAATTGTATTGTTAAGGAGGATGATATGTCATCAATTAATAAAAATAAATATTTATCGCTGACAGAAAAATCCTTCTATAAGAAACTTGGGAAAGTGACTAAGATTGTTGGTCTTACTATTGAATCGGTAGGACCGGATGCCAAGCTTAATGATTTGTGCAGAATTTATTCTGCGGGTAACAGTCAGGAATTATATGCAGAGGTAGTTGGATTTAATGATTCAAATGTGCTTCTTATGCCATATGATGTTGTGGATGGGATAGGTCCGGGAAGTGTTGTTGAGAATATGGAACGACCTTTGTCGGTAAAGGTTGGTGATGGCATACTAGGACATACACTTGATGGACTTGGGAATCCTACGGATGGTTCTGAATTAGAATATACAGATGAATATCCGGTTGAGGCAGCACCGCCAGATCCTATGGACAGGGAGATAATAAGCAAGGTGCTTCCTCTTGGCGTAAAGGCTGTAGACGGATTACTTACTGTTGGCAAGGGACAGCGAATAGGCATATTTGCCGGAAGTGGCGTAGGAAAAAGTACACTTCTTGGTATGTTTGCAAGAAATACTAAAGCCGATATTAATGTTATTGCTCTTATAGGAGAGCGAGGCAGGGAAGTAAGAGAATTCGTTGAGCGGGATTTAGGCCCGGAAGGTATGGCACGAAGTGTCCTTGTTGTTGCAACATCGGATAAGCCTGCTCTCATACGAAATAAGGCTGCGAAGACTGCAACAGCAATAGCAGAATATTTCAGGGATCAGGGCAAGGATGTGCTTCTTATGATGGATTCACTTACACGTTTTTCTATGGCACAGCGGGAGATTGGACTTGCGTCAGGTGAACCGCCAGTGACAAGAGGCTATCCACCGAGTGTATACAGTGAAATGCCAAAGCTTCTTGAGAGGGCGGGGATGTCGGACAAAGGTTCTATTACAGGGCTGTATACTGTTTTGGTTGATGGTGATGATTTTAATGAACCTATAACAGATACTGCACGAAGTATTCTTGATGGACATATTGTGTTGTCAAGAAAGTTAGGACAGAAAAATCATTATCCTGCAATTGATGTTTTACAGAGCATATCAAGATGTATGAGTCAGATTGTAGACAAGAAGCATAAACAGATGGCTGGCAGAATGAAAAATGTAATGGCGACTTATAATGAAGCAGAAGATCTTATTAATATTGGTGCGTATAAGAGTGGCTCTAACCGTAATATTGATTATGCTATATATAAGATTGATGCAGTTAATAAGTTCCTTATGCAGCAGACGGATGAAAAGTTTGATTTTGAAGATGAAGTCACACAACTGTCAGATATATTTGCGGATTATGAAGCATTTGAAAATGGCTCACTTCAGTTAAAAAAATAGTGGAGGCATGAATGGCAAAATTTTTATACAGCATGCAGAATGTTCTTGATATTAAAGAACGCCTGGAAACACAGGCTAAAACTGAATATGCTGAGATGAATAACAGGCTTTTCATTGAAGAGGAAACTATGAAAAGACTCGGAAAAAGGCTTGATTCATATGAAAATCTTGCGAGAAGCTCTGCATCAGAAAGACTTGATATTATGGAAATGCGCAGATGTAATGAGGCAATTGATATTATCAAGAACCAGATGACACAGCAGGCGGTCAGAATAAGGATTGCACAGCGCAATGTTGATAATGCAATGAAGAAACTGACTGAGGCAGTGCAGGACAGGAAAATTCATGAAAAACTGAAAGAGAAAGCATTTGAACAGTTTAAACTTGATATTAATGCTCAGGAAATGAAAGAGATAGATGAAACGGTGAGCTTTAAATATAATAACAAAGATGAGTAATTGTTTTTGGGAGAAAGATTGATATGGCTAAGAAAAAAGATGTTAATATTGATGAACTTGATGATGAATCAGGAAAGAGTGGAAAGCTGGTAAGCATACTGGTTGCAATGCTTATTATTGTAATATGGCTTGTTATATTTGCACTTCTTATTAAGATGAATGTCGGCGGTATTGGAAGTAGTTTACGGCCATATCTTAAAAATGTTCCGGTAGTGAATAAGATTCTTCCAGCAGCTACAGATGAAGAAATTCAGGAAGAAACAGGGGGAAAGTACAAGAGCCTTTCTGAAGCAGTTGACAGAATTAAAGAACTTGAAGCACAGCTTGATGAAAACAATAATAATGGGAATGCATCAGCCCAGACAATTGCTGAGCTTCAGGCTGAGATTGCCAGACTAAAAGTGTTTGAAGAGAATGCACAGCATTATCAGGAACTTAAAGATAAGTTCGATACAGATGTTGTATATACAGATAATGCTCCAGATATAAGTGAATACAAATCGTGGTATGAAAGTATTGATTCAGAAAATGCAGCAAAGCTTTACGAACAGGTTGTAAAGGATCTACAGTATTCACAGCAGGTTAAGGACTGGGCAGAAACATATTCTAAGATGGATGCGAAAAATGCGGCAGCTATTCTTGAAGAGATGACTGGAGATACAGATCTTGTTTCTGATATACTTCTTTGTATGACATCTAAACAGAGAGCAGCAATTCTTGCAGAGATGGATCCTGTATATGCTGCAAAACTTACAGTTATTATGTATCCTGCTAAAGGTTAAGTCTGTAGCACAGACTACCGATATATAATATGGATCAGGTCTATCCTGATTCTAATATGAAGAAAGGAGGAGGATAATATGGTAAGTTCAGCTGTTACAGGAATGGTTCAGCCGGTTACTAAGGTGGCAGGAAGTGTTGGAAGCCAGTCTGGTCAGGATAATTCCGGGAATGTTGATTTTGCAAGGATAATGAATAGTTCTGTAAGAAACGATGTGACTGGGAATTCATCAAAGCAGACTAATACATATTCAGCAGCTCCATCAGATTCACTTGTAAGCATGGGTGCTAATAAGTCTAACAAGAATGCAGATATTGTTACCACTAATTCAACTGTAAAAAATGTAAAAACAGATAATGCGGTTAAAGAAAACGGTAACAAAATGACTCAGGATGCGCAGAATGCAGTGTCGGACATTAAAGAAAAGATTAAGAAAACAATGAATGTATCTGATGAAGATATAGAGAGTGCTATGGAGCAGCTTGGAATTATAGCAGAGGATTTGCTTGACATGCAGAAGCTTACGGATCTTGTAGTTGCTCTTAGCGGAAACACTGATTCACTTGAGTTTTTGACAGATGCAGATTCAGTATCTATGCTCAATGATATACTGGAATATGCAAAGTCTGTGACAGATAATCTGGAAGATGTGTATAATATGGACATTGATTCAATTAAAGAAATGCTTGTTTCTGCGAAGGATGATGTTAAACAGTATGTTAAACAGTCTGTGGTGAAAGAAGATGCACAGCCAGAAGAACGGCCGGAAGCAGCATCACAGTATGAGTTAAGCAATGTAATTGCACAGAAGACTAAAGTGCAGACTGATAATGACAATAATGCGGATGATAAGCAGCAGACTCATATGTCTGATAAAGCATCTGTGCAAAATGAAAACTTTACTGGAAATATGGCACAGAACATCCAGAATGCTTTCAGCGAGATTATTGATGAAGTTTCTAATGTTAATGAAGCTGATATTGTAAGACAGGTTGTAGAACAGATTAAGGTTACAACAGGACAGCAGCTTTCAAGTATTGAAATTATGCTTAATCCTGAGAATCTTGGAAAAGTACATATAGCTGTCACAGCAAGACAGGGAGTAATTACAGCACAGCTTACAGCACAGAATGAACAGGTAAAAGCTGCCCTTGAAAATCAGATGACAGCTTTGAAAGAACATTTTAACAATCAGGGTGTAAAGGTTGAATCTGTAGAGATTACTGTACAGAGTCATGGTTTTGAATCACAGCAGAATCTCGAAGGTAATAATTCAGAACAGGCTGGTCAGGAAAAGAAGACTCATAGAAAGCTTGATCTTAGCAGTCTTGAAGAACTGGAAGAATCTGATATGACTGATGAAGAAATCAGGGCAAAAGATGCTATTGTTAATGGCGACAGCAGTGTTGAATATTCAGCATAGAATAAGATGAGAAAGGAGATAATATATGGCTAGTACGATAGGTGCATGGTCTTATGTGAAGAATGATGGTTCATTAAGTACAAAGGACGATGTTAACAGCAACTTAAGTTCAACAGGAAAGAATAAGAGTACTACTAATAAGACAACGCTTGATGTTGAACAGTTTTTACAGCTTATGGTAGCTGAGATGCAGAACCAGGATCCGCTAGAACCTACAGATAATTCGGATTATATGGCACAGCTTGCTACATTTACACAGGTTGAAGCTACTAAAGAAATGAATGATAATACATTACAGGATATGGCATCTAACCTTGTGGGTAAGCAGGTTATAATGACTACAACACAGAACAGCAATGGTTATATAGGCGGAACTGTTGATTATTGGGAAACAATAAATGGAACTGTTTATCTTGGAATTGGTGGAAAGCTTTATGATATTGCAGATCTTGATACTGTAATGGATAAGGACTATTTTGACAAATGGAAAGGAAATGGTTCTACAACAGATACTAAGACAGAGAATACAAAACCTGGGGAGTGACCGTTATGATGAATAATATGATAGGTAATAATATTGCTTCTATCGAAAAGATGACGGACATTATAGGAAAGAAGAATTCTGATAATGTTGATAAAATGTATAATGGCAAAACATTTGCTGATATATATAATCAGAAGCGTTCGATTGAAGAGGTTATTTCCGACAGCGATATTAAATCGTCAAAAGGGTTGAAGTTCTCTAAACATGCTGGTGAAAGGCTTGAACAGAGAGATATCCGGTTATCAGACGAACAGATGACAAGGCTTGAGGAAGGAACCGAAAAAGCAATTTTGAAAGGAATCAAAGAATCGCTCGTTATAGTTGATGATCTGTCTTTTATAGTTAATACAAGAAACAGAACAGTGATTACGGCGATGGATCAGAATAACAATGAAGACAATATCTATACTAATATTGATGGAGCAGTAATTATTTAGCTGGACCGCAAGGAGGCGAATGTCCCTGAATGCCAGAAGGGACGATGCTTTATTGATGAATGCATCAGATATATGCCTTTACATATTTATGGAGGAACAAATATTATGATGAGATCAATGTACTCTGCTGTGTCAGGTCTTAAGGCACATCAGACAAGAATGGACGTTATTGGTAATAATATTGCCAATGTTAATACTGTGGCATATAAGTCACAGTCTATGACTTTTTCAGAAGTTTTTTATCAGACAACTCAGATTGCGTCCGGACCTAATGCAGAAACAGGAAAGGGAGGAACTAATGCTATGCAGATTGGTCTTGGATCATCTGTTGGTTCTATCTCTACAGCAATTTCTTCAGAAGGTGGTTCTGAGAGAACTGATAATGCATTTGACTTAAAGATTGGTGGAAGTTCTTTCTTTATAGTTAACAGTGCGGGTAATACATTCTTCACAAGAGCTGGTAATTTTAAGGTTGATGAGTCAGGTGCTCTTGTAACAACAGGTGGCGCTAATGTAATGGGCTGGCAGGTTGATGAAGCTGGTAATGCAAAAAGAGACCTTGTATCAAAGCTGTATGTTAACAGTCCGGATGTTGCATATACTTCACCAGAAAGAACTTCATCTGTTACGGTAACAGGTAACCTTAATGCAGGTTCTAAGGATACAAGTACTACAACTATTAATTTTTATGACAGCCTTGGTAATTCTTATCAGGCAACAGTTAATCTTGTGTATGCAGGCGTTCAGGGAGATAATACACAGTATACAATTGAGCCTGTTTCGGTTTCAAAGAATGGTAAGCCGACAGACCTTACATTTACTGCGTCAGCACCATTATCATTTAATACACTTACAGGTCTTGCCGATGCATCAAATTCAGATATTAAGCTTACATTTTCTAATAACGGGACTGCATCAGATGCTATTGAAGGCGTTGATTTGAGAGTTATCGGTGAAAGCGAGACAAGTCCTGTACTTACGATGGATGCATCTGGAATTACCATGTTTTCAGAAAAGACTAATCTTAATTCAGAGCTTGGCATTAATGGACTTGGAAAAGGCAAGGCAGTAGGTAAGATGACATCGGTTGGTGTTGATTCATCAGGATATATTGTGGCAAGTTATAGCAATGGTGTTACTAAGAATATTGGACAGATAGCAGTTGCTTCTTTCTCCAACCCTGAAGGTCTTCAGAAAGAAGGCGATAATCTTTATTCAGCAACACTTAATTCTGGAACTTTTGATGGAATTGGTCAGGATGTTACAGAAGGTGATGGAAGTATTTCATCAGGAGTACTTGAGATGTCTAATGTGGATCTCTCTTCAGAATTTACAAATCTGATTACAACTCAGAGAGGATATCAGGCTAATTCGAGAATTATTACTGTATCAGATACATTACTTGAAGAACTTATTAATCTTAAGAGATAATTGACATGAAAAGATATTTATGGCGAATTATTACAAGTATTCCTTGCAATAATTCGCCATAAGTGTTTTAATATATATAGTTGATTTTAATAGGGGTACTATACCTTATGTGGTATCGGGAGGAATTATGATTGATGTAACACGGCTTAATGGAAAAAGTTTTGTGCTTAACGCAGAACTGATTGAAGTTATGGAGGAAACACCTGATACTGTTATAACCCTGACAACAGGACATAAATACGTTGTCAAGGAAAGCGTAGAAGAGGTATATAGCAAGGTTATTACTTATAAGAGAAATATAATTGGTAATCTGTATGCGTCTGGTACAGATACTAAGTGATAATATATATAGAATACTAGAGACTTGGAAGGGGCAATTATGGATTTAGCTACACTGTTGGGAATTATTATTGGGTTTGTCATGGTCGTTATCGGAATTATAACAAGTACGACTAATCCTACACTAAAGGGAATTATGGACACATTTGTTGACATACCGTCAATCGCCGTTACTATTGGTGGTTCAATGGCTGGTATGCTCACATCTTATACATTTAAGACATTCTTAGGACATCTTAAGGGATTTGGCATTGCTATGAAAGATCCCAAGCTTGATAATGGACAGGTTATTTCTAAGATTATTGAGCTTTCTAATACAGCCAGAAAAGAAGGTCTTCTTGCACTTGAAGAAGTGGCACAGGGACTTGATGATGAGTTTATGAAGAAGGGTATTCTTCTCATTGTTGATGGTACTGAGCCGGAGCTTGTAAGAGGTATTCTTGAAACAGAACTGGTTAATCTTGATACAAGACATAAGAGTACAATTGGATTTTTTGATAATTGGGCAGCTCTTGCTCCTGCATGGGGAATGATTGGTACTCTTCTCGGACTTGTTAATATGTTAAAGAACTTATCTGATTCAGCATCTATCGGACCTAATATGGCTGTAGCACTTCTTACTACACTTTATGGTTCTTTGATTGCTAACTGGATATGTGTTCCTATATCTAATAAGCTCAAGCTTCAGAATAATGATGAATATCAGCTTAGAGAGATTATTATTGAAGGTCTTCTTTCTATTCAGGCAGGAGAGAACCCAAGAGTTATTGAAGAAAAGCTTAAGTCTTTCCTTTCACCATCTGCCAGAACAGCATTATCTGAACAAGGAGGAGGTGAAGGCTGATGGCTAAACAGCGTACAGAGGATGCACCGCCAGCGGCACTTTGGAAAGATACGTTTTCAGATCTTATGAATCTTCTGCTGTGCTTTTTCGTTTTGATGTTTGCTATGTCTAATATTGATTCTCAGAAGTTTGAAGAGATTGCAGCTTCGCTTTCATCAAGCTTTAGTGTACTTCCTCAAGGCGGTTCTGCACTGTCAAAGGAAGGAATTCTTGTAAGCAGTGGGGCGAGTCAGCTGAATGAATTGAGCAATTACTATAACAATATGGGCCTTAACAATGATGGCGATATGTCACAGGATGTACAGAATGCTTATCAAGAGATTGAAAAAGAAGGTCTTGAGCAGTCTGAAAATATGGCTGAGGAGATTGTTGATAAACTTACAGCCAGTGGAGTTGCAGATTATGTTGATGTTACTGCTTATAGTAAATATGTAATGCTTAATGTAAGTGGTGGAATTCTGTTTAATTCGGGAAAGTCGGAGCTTACATCAGAGGCACGCAGTCTTCTTGACAAGGTTGCTGATGCACTTATTGAATATGATGATAATGTTATTACCATAGAAGGTCACACTGATAGTGTTCCTATCAATACATCACTGTTTCCTAATAATATGATGCTTTCTCTTTACAGGGCATACAGTGTGTTTGATTTCTTTGTGTCTGAGAAAGGCTTTTCAGATCAGACAATGAGTTCATCTGGAAGAGGAGATGCAGTGCCTATTGCAACTAATGATACTCCAGAAGGAAGAGCTCAGAACAGAAGAGTTGAGATTAAGGTGTATAATTCAATTAACAGCTAAGGAGGATTACTCATGAAAAAGAGTATGCTTAATGTGATTATTTTGGCACTTGTACTTGTGAATCTGGTACTTACAGTGATTCTTACATTTTCACTTGTATCAACAAATAAGAAGACAAATTCTCTTATTAATAAAGTGGCACAGATTATTGACCTGGATGTTGCAGGCGGAGTTTCTAATAATAATTCATCTACAGGTTCAGGAATTGAAAATGTAAGTTATATTGATATTAAGAACAATGACAGCACGGATATAATTGTTTCATATGTTGATAATGGAAAAACAAGATATGCCGTACTTTCAGTATCTGTCGGACTTAATTCAAAAGCTAAGGATTATAGTACTGTATCGACTTCAGTTGATAATGGGATGAAGGTCCTTGTTAATAAGATAACCAATGAAGCTAATAAGTATACTTACAGCACAATAAGTGCTAATAAATCAACCATGGAAACAGACCTTTTAAAGGAATTCCAGGAATTATTCAAGACTGAGACGATACAAAGTGTACTGATTAATATTGTTGTCCAGTAAACATTAAAGAATATGATAAGGAGGTGAGGAAGATGGGAGAGGTACTTTCACAGAGTGAAATAGATAACCTCTTAAAAGCTTTAAGCAGTGGAGAATTAGATGTAGATGAGATGAAGAACACAGAAGAAAAGCAAGTCAAGAATTATGACTTTGCAAGACCTTCTAAGTTTTCTAAAGAACATCTAAGAACACTGGAGATAATATTTGAGCATTTTGGAAGACTGCTGAGTACCAATCTTCCGGCATATCTTAGAAAGACAGTCAATGTTGAGGTCGTTAATTCAGAAGTAGTTATTTATTCAGAATTTTCTAATGCCCTTTCTAATCCGGTTCTTTTAGGTGTTGTTGGAATGCAACCATTAAGTGGTAACATAATTATGGAGATGGCATCCAATCTGGGGTTTGCAATTGTTGACAGACTTCTTGGAGGTGCAGGTAATGCTTTGGATAAAGAGAGAGATTTTTCAGAAATTGAACTTACAATTCTGGAACGTATCTTTACAGTGTGTGTTAATCAGTTGCAGGAACCATGGGAAAATGTTGTAAAGGTTAATCCAAGACTTGAAAGAATAGAGACTAATTCACAGTTTGCTCAGATTATATCACCGAGTGAAACAATCGCAATTGTAACTATTAATATTAAGATTGGTGATGTGGAGGGACTTATGAATATATGTCTTCCATATGCAACTCTTGAACCGGTTATGGATAAGCTTAATACCAAGTATTGGTTTTCTAATATGCAGGAAAAAGATTCCAATACATATGAGGATGCTATTGAAACAGTTATTGATAAAGCAATGATACCAATAAAGGCAGTGCTTGGTACATCTAAGATTAGCGTTTCGGATTTTGTTAATCTGCAGGTTGGAGACGTAATAAAAATTGATAAAAAGGTTGACCAGGAATTAGAGGTATATGTAGGTAATATTAAGAAGTTTACAGCTTTACCTGGTTATTTTGAGAATAAATACGCAGTAAGAGTTACTAATGTAATTAGAGAGGAGAGTGAAGAATAATGGATGGAATGTTATCCCAGGACGAGATTAATGCACTTCTGAGTGGCATGAATACAGGAGGAGATGACACATCTGATTCATCAACAGCAACAACAACTATACCAGAGGATAATGCTAATGATAATACAGATGGCGGCTTTACGCTTACTGAGTCAGAAAAAGATGCTGTCGGTGAGATATCTAATATTAGCATGGGAACAGCTGCTACAACACTTAGTTCTCTTCTTTCACAGAAAGTTAATATTACAACACCAAAAGTAGAAGTTGCTACATGGGATGATTTATCAAGTAAATATGACAGACCATGTGTTATGTTGCAGATTTCTTACAAAGAAGGTCTTGCAGGCAACAATGTTTTAATATTAAGAGAGAATGATGTTAAGATAATTACAGACCTTATGATGGGAGGACCAGGTAATGCTGATCCAGACGAACCATTGACAGAACTTCATCTTAGTGCAATCGGAGAGGCTATGAATCAGATGATGGGTTCAGCAGCTACATCTTTATCATCAATGTTTAATAGAAAAATTGATATCAGTCCACCAATAGCTAACTTAGTGGAGACATACAATGAATTAGATGATAACCTGCCAGGATTCCTTAAAAACCATTTTGTAATGGTGGCTTTTAAGATGCAGATTGGCGAACTTATAGATAGTGAGATTATGCAGTTATATCCTAAGGAATTTGCACAGGAACTTCTTAACATGTTTATGCCGTCAGCAGAACCTGAACAGCCACAGGTAAGTCAGGAAGATACAGCTAATCATCAGGAAGAGCAGGTGCAGCAGGCTCCGGCACAGAATATGACACAGACAATGCCGCAGCAGGATGTACCGGTGCAGAATACTACAGCACAGACAGCACCACAACAGGGAATGCCGATGCAGAATATGGGAATGCCTTATGGTTATGGAATGCCGATGCAAGGTATGCCTATGCAGGGTATGCCAATGGCAGGGTATGCACCAGCACAGGATGTTAATGTATCTCCAGCAGCATTTCAGCCATTTTCAACAGATGTCAATCCTTTGACACAGAAGGAAAATATTGAACTTATTAAGGATGTTCCACTTGAAGTAACAGTAGAACTTGGCAGAACAACAAAATCTATAAAAGATATACTTGAATTTGCTCCTGGAACAATTGTAGAACTTAATAAAATTGCAGGCGAATCTGTTGATGTTCTTGTTAATGGCAAATATGTTGCAAAGGGTGAAGTTGTTGTTATTGAAGAAAGTTTTGGTGTACGTATAACAGAGATTATCAAGTAATTTTTATGATTTTCTAAAAAATCAAAAAAAGAGTAGGAAATTGATAGCATTTGTTGTATAATACATTCGAATGAATTTTGTGAATAATTTGTTTTTGAATAGGAGAAAGTTTATGGCAAAGAATATTTTGATTTGTGATGATGCTGCATTCATGAGAATGATGATTAAGGATATTCTCACAAAGAATGGATACAATATAGCAGGTGAGGCAGAGAATGGACAGAAGGCAGTAGAAAAGTATGCTGAGTTAAAGCCAGATCTTGTGCTTATGGATATAACAATGCCTGAGATGGATGGAATTGAAGCTCTTAAGAGAATTAAGGCTGCAGATCCTTCAGCATCTGTTATTATGTGTTCTGCAATGGGACAGCAGGCTATGGTTATTGAATCTATACAGTCAGGAGCTAAGGACTTTATTGTTAAACCATTCCAGGCAGACAGAGTAATTGAGGCTGTTCAGAAAGTTGTTGGATAATAATGGTTGCATTAGCTGGGTTGAATAGTAGATGGGAAGCGTTTGCACAGTTGCTTACGCTTCTCGTTGTTTTTATATTTGTTTTGGCACTTACATATTTTGCTACAAGATGGGCTGGTAATATGCAGAAAACCAAAATGGCTGGACGCAATATCCAGATACTTGAAACAATGAGAGTGTCTAATACTAAGTATATTCAGATTATTAAGATTGGCAGTAAATGTTTTGCAGTAGCAGTCTGCAAAGATACTATGACTTATTTGTGTGAGATTAACGAGCAGGAACTGACTTATTCGTCAGAGTCAAAGACAATCAATACTGATGGATTTAAAGCTATACTTGAAAAGTTTAAGAAAGACAAACCAGATAATTAATTAGGCAGGAACGAGAGAGTTATGTTACAGTGGATTAGAAAGCATAGAAAGGCATTAGCAGGAATATCGGTTGGGGCAGGAGCTTTTTTTGCAGCCATTTCATTTATTACATATAAGGTAATGGCTGCTGAGGAAACAACAGCATCAGGAAATAATCTTATTAATATAGGTATTTCTACGAGTGATGGTAATGATATGGCTAGTGTTTTGCAGATGCTTCTTGTACTTACAGTAATTTCACTGGCACCTTCTATTCTGATTATGCTGACATCATTTACAAGAATTGTAATTGTGTTGCATTTTACGAGGGCTGCGCTTGGAACACAGACAGTACCACCTAATCAGGTTATCATAGGTTTGTCTTTATTTTTGACTTTTTTTGTTATGTCGCCTGTTTTTACGGAAGTTTATGACAGTGCACTAAAACCACTATCCAATAATGAGATATCGGTCGAGGAAGCGTATGAAACAGGAGTAAAGCCATTGAAAAGCTTTATGTTGAAACAGACTTCTACAAAGGATCTTGATACATTTTTTAAGATTGCAGGATATGAGGAAGGCTCTGTTACATCGGAAGATGATATTTCTATGACAGTGCTTGTACCATCGTTTATTATAAGTGAATTAAGAATTGCATTTATTATAGGATTCTTAATATACATACCTTTTATTATTATTGATATGGTTGTATCGTCAACTCTTATGTCGATGGGTATGATGATGCTTCCACCAACCACCATATCTGCTCCATTTAAGATTTTACTTTTTGTAATGGCAGATGGCTGGAATCTGATAATTGGAAATCTTGTAGCAACATTTAAGTAAGGCAGGAGGTAAAGAATATGGATGCTGGACAGGTTGTAACAGTAGCAAGACAGACTATATGGGTTATAGTGAAGACTTCTGTGCCACTTTTACTTGTTTCAATGATTGTCGGACTTATTATAAGTCTTTTTCAGACACTTACATCTATTCAGGAACAGACACTTACATTTGTTCCAAAACTTCTTGCAATTATGATTGCACTTATGATTATGGGAAACTGGCTTCTTAATGAGATAGTTTCGTTTATGCAGATGCTTTGGGGAAGCTTTGGTCAGTATATATGATGGCAGGATAGTGTGTTATGAATTTTACATTTGCATTGGAGCAATTTGAATTATTTGTTTTGATATTAATAAGGCTGGCATCTTTTGTATTTGCTGCGCCTTTTTTTAATATGGCAAATGTACCAAGAAAGGTAAAGGCTGGATTTGCGCTGTGCCTTACAGTTTTGGTATATTCGCTTTTTCCTGATATGACAGTTGAGTATAATGGCATGATTGATTATGCGATAATTGTTGTTGAGGAGATGATTGTTGGAATCCTTCTTGGGGCAGTGACGTCTTTTTGCGTGCAGATTATTATGTTTGCAGGTAAGATTATTGATATGGATATCGGTATATCAATGGCACAGCTTTATGACCCTACAACAAGAATGCAGGTTGGTATCATGGGAAATTTATATTATTATATGATGATGCTTCTGCTTATAATTTCAGGTATGCATCAGTATCTTGTCGCTGCAATTATTGAGACATATAAAGTTATTCCAATTGGTGGGGTGAAATTTGGTGCAGGAATATATACTGCCATAATAAGTTTTATGTCAGATTTTTTTGTTATAGGATTCAGAATTGCGCTTCCGGTATTTTCAGCGATTCTTATGCTAAACTGTGTGCTTGCGATTCTTGCCAAGGTATCACCTCAGATGAATATGTTTGTTGTTGGTATGCAGCTAAAGATATTTGTAGGTATATTTGTAATTTTGTTTACAATTTCAATGCTTCCATCAGTGTCTGATTTTATACTTGATGAGATAGAAAGATTATTTGCTATGTTAGTAAGGGGAATGAGCTAGTGCGAAGAACTTATCTTTACATGAACCTCCAGTTGTTTGCTAAAGACGGACCAGGAGGAGAAAAGACAGAACCGGCTACAAGTAAGAAGCTGGATGATATCCGAAAAGAAGGTCAGGTTGCCAAAAGTAAGGAACTGATAACGGCAGTTTCACTTATGTCACTGTTTATTATGCTTAAAGTGTATGTTGGAAAGATAGGAACTAAACTGATAGATGCATTTACAACGATATATGCTCTTATGGGGAAGGTTATTAATGAAAGTTCACAGGGACTGACAATTAATATGGCATCTGGTATTGTAAGACAGGCAATTATAATTATTCTTAATATTATTATCCCTGTGCTTATTGTCGCTGTAATCATAGCAATTCTTGGAAATATGCTTCAGCAAAGATGGATGGTTACAGCTAAACCGCTTGCACCGAAGGCAAGTAAAATTAATCCTCTTAATGGATTTAAAAGGATTTTTTCTGTAAGGCAGTTATTTGAACTGATTAAGGCTGTTGCCATGATGAGTATTATTGGAATTATGGTCTACAATTGTGTAAGAAAGAATATGAATATTCTGCTTACTTTTTATGATGTTACTTTATATACTGCGCTTTCTGTGGTCGGTAATATAATTATTAATCTTGGAATCCAGATAAGTGCAGTGTTTCTTATAGTTGGTTTTGTTGACCTTATATATCAGAGACATAAGTTTAAGACTGATAATATGATGACAAAACAGGAAGTTAAAGATGAATTCAAGAATGCAGAGGGTGATCCGCAGGTTAAGGGACAGATTAAGAGAAGGATGCAGGAAATCTCAAGAAGAAGAATGATGCAGCAGCTTCCAGAGGCGGATGTTGTAATTACGAACCCGACACATTTTGCGGTGGCACTGAAATATGAGCCTGATTCTGGAAAAGCACCTGTAGTTATAGCCAAAGGTGCTGATTATCTGGCTTTCCAGATAAGGGATAAAGCAAAAGAGTACAATATATCTGTAGTAGAAAATAAGCCTCTTGCGAGAATTATTTATCATAATGTTGATATAGGTATGGAAATACCTCCAGAGTTGTACTATGCAGTTGCAGAAATTCTTGCATCTGTTTTACGCACAAATAATAGATAAAAGTCAGATTATGTGATATTATGTAAAATAATGACTAAATTGAAAGGAGAGAAATGATGAAGATTAAGAAGAACGATCTGTTTATCGGAATATATCTGCTTGCAGCAGTATTATTCTTCATTATTTCAATTCCTTCATGGCTGCTTGATATTCTGCTTGCAATTAATATCCTGGTAGCAATGGTGGTGCTTTTTAATTCACTTTTTGCTAAGGAAGTTCTGGATATGGCATCTTTTCCTACGATGCTGTTATTTACGACTATTTTCAGAATTTCCCTTAATGTATCTTCAACTAAGCTTATATTAAAGAATGGTGATGCAGGTAAGGTTGTTGATACATTTGGTAAGTTTGTTGGCGGCGGTAATCTGGTAATTGGTATTATTATATTCATTATTCTTATTATCGTTCAGTTTATAGTTATTAACAAGGGTTCTGAGCGAGTTGCAGAGGTAACTGCAAGATTTACACTTGATGCAATGGCTGGTAAGCAGATGGCTATTGACTCAGACCTTAATACAGGAGCCATTACTGATAAGGAGGCTGCTGAGAGAAGAAAGAAGCTACAGCAGGAAAACAGTTTCTTTGGTTCTATGGATGGTGCTACCAAGTATGTTAAGGGAGATGCAACTGCCGGTCTTATTATTACCGGAATCAACCTTGTTGGTGGTATAGTCATGGGAATGATATATGGAGGATTATCAATTAATGATGCTCTTTCTAAGTATACTATTCTTACAATCGGTGACGGATTGTGTTCACAGATACCATCATTGCTTATATCACTTGCTACAGGTATTCTTGTTACTAAAGCATCAAGTGATGGAGAACTTGGTGATGAGATAGTTGGACAGCTTTTTTCAATGGACAGGGTACTTATTATGGTTGGTGCTGCACTTTCTGTCCTTGGAATTTTTACACCGTTACCATGGTACATATTTGTTCCATTAGGAGCAGCTCTTATTTTTTACGGAAGAAAGCTTGGAACTAAAGCAGGAGAAGCTAAGATTGAAGAGAGCGCTGAGCAGGAAGAGAACGAGGCACAGGAAATCCGTAAGCCTGAAAATGTTGTTTCACTGCTTAATGTTGACCCTATTGAGCTTGAATTTGGATATGGAATTATTCCGCTTGCTGATGTTAATCAGGGAGGAGATCTTCTTGACAGAGTTGTCATGATAAGAAGACAGATTGCACTTGAGCTTGGTGCTGTTGTTCCTATTATCAGACTGCGTGATAATATACAGCTCAATCCAAACCAGTATGTTATTAAGATTAAGGGTATACAGGTGAGTGAAGGTGAGATACTTTTTGACCATTATATGGCTATGAATCCAGGATATGTTGAAGAAGAGATAACCGGTATTCCTACATTTGAACCATCTTTCCATCTCCCGGCTATATGGATAACTGAGAGCCAGAGAGAAAGAGCAGAATCACTAGGATATACGGTTGTTGATCCGCCATCAATTATTGCAACACATCTTACAGAGGTTATAAGACAGCACATTGCTGAGCTTCTTACCAGACAGGATGTACAGAATCTTATTAATAATATTAAAGATAACAATTCAACACTTATTGATGAACTTGTACCTAAGCTTATGGGCATTGGTGAGATTCAGAAGGTTTTACAGAATCTTCTTGAAGAGGGAATATCAATAAGAGATCTTGTTACTATATTAGAAACTCTGGCAGACCATGCAGCTGTTACAAGAGATCCGGATATATTGACAGAGTACGCAAGACAGGGACTAAAGAGAGCAATTTCAAGCAAGTACTTTACGGTAGGCGAAGTGACAAATGTTGTTACAGTTGACCCTGCAATTGAGCAGGAGATTATGAATTCTGTTAAGAATACAGAACAGGGGTCATATCTGTCGCTTGACCCTGAACGGAGCAAGAAGATTGTTGAAGCATTAGGCAATGAACTCAAGAAGCTTGAGGATATGGGTAAGAATCCAATAGTTATCACATCGCCTATTGTAAGAATGTATTTCAGAAATCTGGCTAAGGATTATTATAAGGATATAATTGTGATTTCATATAATGAGGTGGAATCTAATGTAGAATTACAATCAGTGGGGATGGTGACAGCATAAATGATAGTGAAGAAATTTCAGGCGGAGACAGAGACAGAAGCAATATTAAAAGCTAAAGATGAATTAGGAAGCGGTGCAGTGGTTCTTAACGTCAAGACATTAAAACAGAGAGGTGTATTCAGACTTTTTAAGAAAGATGTTGTTGAGGTTACTGCTGCACTTGAGGAAAAAGAATTTATTAATGGCATTAATAATAAAAAGCCAACCATGGAAAATAAAGGTGCTAATAGTGGATTTATAAGCAGTCAGCCTATGAAGAATATTACGGGAGGATCGCAGATTAATCTTGTCGCAGATGAAAAGATTGATATGAATTCTAATGCTGCTAATATTGAGAAGAAACTTGATTCACTCCATTCACTTCTTGAAAATCAGATGAATCCAGGAGGCAGCAGTGCAAAGAGGCCGGCAGCAGCATCTGTCATGCATGAAGAAACACATGCACAGGATACAGGAAAGAAGATAGTTAAAGAGCGTGAGAATGCCAATTATAAATTCTTACAACTTATATATAAAAAGCTGGTTGATAATGAGGTTGATTCAAAATATGCAGATGAAATAATTGCTGATATTGAGGCTTCGCTTAAGAAAGAATCTAACATTGACAGTATTCTGTCTGCTGTGTACCAGAAGATTATACTAAAGCTTGGAGAACCCCGCACAATATCTCTTGGAGACAAACCGAAGGTGATATTTTTTATTGGACCAACAGGCGTTGGAAAGACTACAACTATTGCAAAAATAGCGTCACATTTTAAACTTGAAAAATACACAAAGGTTGCTTTTATAACCTCTGATACATATAGAATAGCTGCAGTGGAACAGCTTAATACATATGCGTCTATAATTGACTGCCCTGTAAATGTGGCATATTCTCCTGATGAAATGGATGAGTGTCTTGATGAATTTAAAACTTATGAACTTATACTTGTTGACACGGCAGGAAGGTCACATAAGTCAGAAGAACAGATGGAAGAGCTGGATAAGCTCATTGAGACGGTTGAACGCAGAAAGGATGAATTTGATTTTGAAATATATCTGACATTAAGTGTCACAACCAAGTATAAGGATCTTGTAAATATTGCAGATAAATATAAGCATATTAAGGACTGGGCTATTATATTTACTAAATTAGATGAAACATGCAGCCTTGGGAATATGCTTAATATGAAGCTTTATACAGGCGGACAGCTTTCGTATACAACTTCAGGACAGAATGTACCTAATGACATTGAGGTAATTAATGAGCAGAGACTTGCTAAATTATTATTGGGAGGTAAATCATGATGGATCAGGCAGAGAATCTTCGCAATATAATTAAAAAACAAAATTTAAAAAACATTACGAATTCGCGTGTTATTGCCGTAACAAGTGGAAAAGGCGGTGTTGGCAAGTCAAGTACTTCTATTAATCTTGCAGTGCAGTTTACAAGGATGGGGAAGAAAGTTATTATACTGGATGCTGATTTCGGGCTTGCTAATATTGAAGTAATGTTTGGTGTTATTCCTAAATATAATCTCAGTGACCTTATGTTTGCGGGCAAGGAGCTTGACGAGATAATAACAGAAGGACCTGAAGGAATAAGATTCATATCAGGTGGTTCTGGAATTGCAAAGCTTGTCAATCTTGATAAAGAGCAGGTAAGAAGGCTTGTTAATAAACTCTCAGAACTTGAAGGAATGGCAGATGTTATAATTATTGATACCGGTGCAGGAATATCTCCTGCTGTCATGGAGTTTCTTGTCGCAAGTCCGGAGACGATACTTGTGACAACACCAGAACCAACATCGATAACGGATTCATATGCGCTCCTTAAGGCATTAAGCATGAATGAGAATTTCAAAAAAGATGAAACAACAATTAAGATGATAGCTAACAGAGTTGATTCTGAAGCTGAGGGTAGAAGCCTGTATGAAAAGCTTAATGTTGTGGTTATGAAATTCCTTGAAATTAATATGCAGTATTTAGGTGCGGTTCCACAGGATAATAATATTAAAAAAGCAATTATGAAGCAGAAACCGGTCTCTATGATATTTCCAAATGCCACATCGTCAAGGCATTTTGAAGAAATAGCAACACGGCTGATGTCAGAAGGTGCAGATGTTCCTGTTCATAAGAGAGGCATAAGAGGATATCTAAGGTCTGTATTTGCAAAGAATATGTGATTAAGAGGAAATGAGGTGCGGGAATGTTCGAACAGCTTGTTGTAGGTGGGAAGGTTGAATTATTTAAAAAGAGCAGGCGTATAAAAGAAAACGGAGAAACAAAAGAAATGCTTGTAAGCCAGATAATGGATATCAATGATGAGACTATTATCTGTACGATGCCTTCAAGACAGGGAAAAATGATAGTGCTTGAAGTCGGAACTATGATAGAAGCCTTTTTTTATACAGGTAATTACATTTATAAATCTGACTGTACTGTAAAATCAAGAGGAAAAGAAGGAAATATATTTACAGTTGAATTAAGACCTGAAACAGCACTTGTAAAGTTCCAGAGAAGGGAATTCTACAGGCTGAAATGCACTATTGATGCAGATATTATACCGCTGACAGATGAAGAACGAAAGAATTTTGATGTAACCGGAAAATTGCCGGATAATTTTGTCATGCCGGAAGACAAAGGAATAATTGTTGACATAAGCGGTGGTGGACTGAGACTTTTTTCAAAGAAACAATATGATGCGGATTCGATTGTTAATGTAAGTTTTCCAATACAGGTAGGGGACAGAAGCAGATATATGAAGCTGATGGCAAAGGTTGTAATGTCAATGCGCAATCAGAATTCTGACAGCGTATATGACAGCAGACTTCAGTTTGTGAATATGCAGAAGGAAGATACGGAGGATATTGTTAAATACGTTTTTGCCCAGCAAAGAATGATTCGCAAGAAAGAAAGGGGGCTGTAATATGGCAAAAAAAATACTTGTCATAGATGACTCTGCACTCATGAGAAGGGTTATATCTGATATAATAAACGAAGGTAATGAGTATGAAGTCGCAGCTATTGCAAAAGACGGACTTGAGGGATTTGATTTGATTGTATCTAATCCTAATCTGTACAGTGCAATAATTCTTGATATTAATATGCCTAAGATGAACGGGCTGGAATTATTACAGAAGCTGCAAAAGAATCATATTGAGCAGACTGTTATTGTTGTAAGTACAGTAGCAAAAGAAGGCGCAAAAGAAACTATTCAGGCTCTTGAATATGGAGCGTTTGATTTTGTGACCAAACCAGAGAATTATTTTGAAACTAAGGGCAATGACTTTAAAAAGCGTATACATGATATGCTTAATGTTGCAACAAGTTCCAAAGCGTCTGTGGAAAGAACAAGGTCGGCTACGGATGTGAAGCCATCAGGATATTCTGGCAGCAGGCTTACATCAGGAAGGACATCATTAATTTCATCGGAGAAAAAAGCTTCTATTGATGCAATATCTGCTTTAAGACGCAGGAATGAGATTAATGATACAATTCCTCCAAAGGTTAATCCTTCAAGATTTACCAATATTAAAAGTGGCAGTAAGAAGGTTGTTGCACTTGCCTGCTCAACAGGTGGACCAAAATCATTACAACAGGTAATACCAATGCTTCCTAAGAATCTGGATGCCGGAGTGGTACTTGTACAGCATATGCCGGCAGGGTTTACAGCATCCTTAGCAGCCAGACTTAACGAAATAAGTGATATTAATGTTAAGGAAGGGGCAGATGGTGATGTTATACAGAAAGGCTGGGTATATATTGCACCAGGAGGAAAACATATCAAGGTTGTCAAGAAAGCATCTGAGTATGTGATAAAGCTTAATGACGAGCCTCCTATAGATGGCTTAAGACCATGTGCCAATGTTATGTATAAGTCACTTGTACAGTGTAATTATGATGAGATTACATGTGTTGTCCTTACAGGAATGGGAGCAGATGGTACGGAAGGAATAAAGACTCTTTCTGCCAGCCATAAGAAAATTCATGTTATAGCTCAGGATGAAGATAGCTGTGTTGTATATGGCATGCCTAAGGCTATAGCACAGACAGGACTGGTTGATGAGGTTGTTCCATTGAATAAAATTGCAGAAACTATAACGAAGAATGTGGGGGTATCTTAAGATGGATGTAAGCCAGTATTTAGAGATATTTATCGACGAATCTAATGAACATTTGCAGAATTTAAGTGATGGTATCATGATTCTTGAAAAGGAACCTGATAACAGTGATACAATTAACGAAATATTCAGAGCTGCACATTCCCTCAAGGGTATGGCTGGAACTATGGGCTATAAGAGAATGCAGAATCTTACTCATGATATGGAAAATGTATTTTCAGAGGTCCGCAATGGTAATATTAAAGTTGATTCAAGAATGGTAGATGTATTGTTCCAGTGTCTTGATGCATTAGAGCAGTATGTTAATAATATCCAGGAGACTTCTGATGAAGGAACTGATGATAATGAGCCAATAATTAAGGCACTTAACTCATTTATAGTTAATAATGAAGATAAGGGAGTATTACCTGAGGAAGCTAAGAAGGAAGAAGCTCCTGCAGAAGAGAAGAAAGAAGAAAGCACAGATGTTGCCGGTACTTATGCCAGATATAATAACATGGTATTTGCTGATTTTGAAAAGAATGCTGTTAACGAAGCAATTGAGAAGAAGATGAATGTGTTCATCATTAAAGTAAGTGTTGATGAAAACTGTATTCTTAAGGCAGCCAGAGCATTTCTTGTATTTAAGAATCTTGAAGGTCATTGTGATATTATCAAATCAGAGCCATCTGCACAGGATATTGAAGATGAGAAATTCGAGCTTGATTTCAGCATTGTTGTTGTAACGGAAGAAAGTTATGAATCAATAGTTGGAATAATCAAGAATGTTTCGGAAATTAAAGATGCTGCAGGAGAGGCTATAACAACTCCTTTTGCAGATGAAGATGATAAAGAAGAGAAGCAGGATACACCAAAGCAGGAAGAAAAGAAGGATGAGTCAGAGACAAAACCATCTGCACCAGTGACGGCAAAGAAGCAGGCTCCTGTAGCTAACAATAATAAGGCAGGCAAAACAGTGAGCCACACAGTACGTGTAGACATTGAAAAACTTGATGTTCTTATGAATCTTGTCAGCGAACTTATTATTGCAAAGAACGGGCTTGTATCAGCCAGTGTATCAGAAGATGGTACAACATCTGTTAATCAGAAATTTGGTGAACAGATTGAATATCTTGAAAGAGTAACAACTAACCTTCATGAGTCAGTTATGAAGGTTAGGATGATGCCTATTGAGAGTGTATTTGCCAAGTATCCAAGAATGATAAGAGATCTCAACAAGAAACTTGGAAAGAAGATGGAACTTTATATGTCAGGTGAGGAGACAGAGCTTGACAGAACAGTTATTGATGAGATAGGTGATCCTATTATGCATCTATTAAGAAATTCTGCTGACCATGGACTTGAAAGCGCAGAGATAAGAGCTGAGAGAGGCAAGCCAGAGGTTGGTTCTATATGGCTTGATGCATATCAGGAGGGCAACAATGTTGTCATAGAAGTAAGAGATGATGGTAATGGTATTGATGTAGAGAAGGTTAAACAGAAAGCTGTTGAAAAAGGAAACCTTACTCAGGAGCAGGCAGATGCACTTACAGAAAAAGAAGCAATTGATCTTCTGTTTAAGCCAAGTTTTTCAACATCAGATAAAGTTACAGATGTATCCGGACGAGGTGTTGGTCTTGATGTTGTAAAATCAAAGATTGAAGCTCTTGGTGGAGATGTCGAGGTTAAGACTAAATATGGAGAAGGCAGTACATTCAGTATAAGACTTCCACTTACACTTGCTATTATTCAGGCACTTATGGTTAAAGTTGGAGAAGAAAAATACGCTATTGCACTTGGCTCAATTGAGACAATTGAAGATGTACCGGTAAGCGAGATTAAATATGTTCATGCTAAGGAAGTTATTAATCTTAGAGGCAATGTAATTCCTCTTATAAGATTAAGAGAACTTCTTGATGTACCTGGCGAACCGGAAGAGTCTGACAATATAGTTATAGTAATTGTCCGTAAGGGAGATAAGCTTGCCGGACTTGTTGTAGATAATCTTATTGGTCAGATGGAAATTGTTATTAAGTCACTTGGTAAGTACATTAATATTAACCGCATGATAAGTGGTGCTACAATCTTAGGTGATGGTTCAGTTGCACTTATCATCGATGCCAATACACTTGTATAGAGGAGGAACGGATAATGGAGAATGTTAATGCTATAGAAGATAAGAATTCAGAATCAACAACTTCTGTACAGTATATTGTTGTTAAGATAGGTAATGAGCAGTACGGAATTGATATCAAATATATTGACAATATTGTAAGAAGCCAGAACATAACAAGAGTGCCTAAAACACAGTCATATTATAAAGGTGTTATTAACCTAAGAGGCGAGATTTGTCCAATTATGAGCATGAGACTTAAACTTGGATTAGAGCCGGATGAGCTTACAGATAAAACAAGATTTATAATAGTAAAGGTTGAGGGGGCTTCGATTGGTGTTATAGTAGACCAGGTTAAAGAGGTCGTTACACTTGAAGAAGAAGATATAGAGCGTATAAGCAGATCAACCAATGATGATGCGGCAGCTAACTATATTAATGCAATAGGAAAGAAAGATGGGGAACTGATTTCACTTCTGGATATTGTAAGCCTTATTGTAGAAAATAATTAGTGTTTGAGGTGAAGGTATGTCAAAAATTGATTTGAATCAGCTTGATGATATTCAGTATGATGTTTTAAAAGAAATAGGTAATATAGGTGCAGGAAATGCAACAACTGCATTATCGAAGATGCTCAACCAAAAGATGGATATGTCAGTACCTAAGGTTGAACTTGTTCCTTTTAATGAAATATCAGATATAATGGGAGACGAAGATCAGACAGTAGTTGGTATTATGCTTGGATTTGAGGGGGATGTGTATGGAATGATGATGTTCCTTTTTGATACAAAATCAGCACATCATCTTGTTAATACACTTATGATGCAGGATACAGAGTCAGGTATTGAGGCAGATACTCAGTTTAATGACATGGAAATGTCTGCTCTTAATGAAATAGGTAATATTGTATCGGGTTCGTATCTTACAGCAATTTCTAAGCTTACTAACCTCAAGATGGTATCTACTGTTCCAGAAATGACAATAGATATGATAGGAGCATTGCTTAGCGTTCCAGCTTCAGAATTTGGTAAATATGGTGACAAACTGCTACTTATACAGTCACAGTTTGGTGAACTGGATTTTGTTAATGGATATTTTCTTATGATTCCAGAACTGGAGTCATATGACAAATTGTTAGAATCTTTAGGTGTGTAAAAGATATATTTGAAAGAGTAACGATTATGGGAAACATGATAAAGGTTGGCATGGCTGACTTAAAGGCATGCAAATGTCCTGATGCACTCACTACACTTGGACTTGGTTCATGTGTAGGAGTTGCATTATATGATCCGGTAACGAAAATAGGTGGACTTCTCCACTGTATGTTACCGGATAGTACCCAGTTTAGAAATAATTCTAATATTGCTAAATTTGCAGATACTGGCATAGATGAACTTATAAGACAGATGAAAGCACTGGGAGCGGTTGATACAAGAATTGTTGCAAAGATTGCCGGTGGGGCTCAGATGTTTGCAAACAGATCTAATAGTGAAGCGTTGAGGGTAGGAGAACGCAATGTTATTGCGGTTAAGGCAAAGCTAAAAAGCCTTAATATAAGTATACTTTCTCAGGACTGCGGAGAAAACTTTGGAAGAACAGTGGAATTTTATTCGGAAACAGGAGACTATGTTATTAAAGCGGTAGGGAAACCACTAAAAACAATATGATTTTAGTGGTACATAATTGTTACGAGTGGAGGCTTTATGAATAAGTTCAGAAATGTACCAGCCATAATAACATTACTGGCAGGTTTTATAACCAGTGTTATCATGATAAAATACAGATATACACTGGTTAATTTTATGTGGATACTTATATGTGTTATGCTTGCATTTTATATATGCGGAATGCTTATAAGATTTGCACTTAATAAAGTAGCAGAAAAGAAAGAGAATAAACAAAAAGCATCTGACGAAGAAAAAGAAGATGTATCTAATATGGAGGAATCTGCCCAGCAAGAATAATTGTAGCATTTGGGCAGATTTTGTGTTATTATCTGAGTATATTTTATTAATTGGGGGCACTGACCATGGATGAGGCAGGCAGAGATAAACTGTGGAAGAATTACATATCCACACGTAGTGCAGAATACAGGGATGAGTTGATAGTTGAGTATGCACAGCTTGTTAAGCTGGTTGCTGGAAGACTCAATATGTATCTTGGATATAATGTGGAATATGATGATCTTGTTGGATATGGAATATTTGGACTTATAGATGCGATTGATAAGTTTGATTATGGCAAGAATGTTAAGTTTGAGACATATGCCAGCTTAAGGATAAGGGGCGCGATTCTTGATCAGATAAGAAAGATGGACTGGATACCAAGATCTCTAAGACAGAAGCAGAAGAGAATTGAAGCTGCTATGGCAAAGATAGAAAGTGAAACAGGTCATATAGCAAGTGATGAGGAGCTTGCTGCTGAATTAGAGATTACGATAGATGAACTGGCGGACTGGCAGGGAAAGATGAAAGCATCTAATCTTATATCACTTGATGAATATACAGAGGCAGGCAGTGAGGTTAAGATGGAGTCTGCTGGTAATTCACATTTTGACCAGCCAGAGGAAGCTATAGAAAAAGAAGAACTTAAGAAAATGATGGTCAGAGCAATAGATTCTCTCACTGAGAAAGAGAGAAGTGTTGTTGTTTTATATTATTATGAAGATATGACATTGAAAGAAATCAGTCTCACACTTGAAGTGTCAGAGTCAAGGGTGTCACAGCTTCATACGAAAGCATTGAATAAGATGAAGAAAATACTTGGTGATTATGTATTTTCTCTTTAATATAAGTATGTAAAAGGGGTTACAGCATATGGTGGAAGGATGTAGAACAGGGTATTTTCAGTTTGATTCAAGGAACGATGGGTTATATATAATAGTATATCCGCCACAGAATGGAGGCAGAACTGCAAATATAGATGATGTTATGTATTATCTTGATAAGAAAAAGATTGAATGCGACACGGCTAAGCTGGCACAGGCAGTCAGGGCAGGGAGCAGTACGAAGACGGAACTTAAGGTTTCAGATGAGAAGGTACATCAGTATTCTGAATTCGGGGATTACAGGATAAGTGCAGATTGCATGAAAGTTGAAGCTGTATTCTATCCACCGTTTGTTGGAGGAGGCGTACTTACTTCAGGAGAGATTATTAAGGATCTTCAGTATCTTGGTGTGAAACATGGTATAGATAATCAGATTATAGAACAGATATTAAGCCATAGAGAATATGGAGAGGCTTATAAGATTGCTGTCGGTACACAGCCAAGAGATGGAAGCGACGGATATATTGAATATAAGTTTAATACAGAACTGAAACCACGCCCTAAGATGAATGACGATGGAACAGTTGATTTTCATACACTTGAGAATATTAATCATGTTAACAAAGGTGATGTTGTTGCTGTACTTCATAAAGAAGACAGGGGAGATGACGGAATAGATGTTCTTGGAAGGAGAGTTCCTCCAAGAAAAGTTAAGCATGTAATATTCAGGTATGGAAGAAATCTGTCACAGTCTGAGGATGGAACAGAGCTTATGTCACAGGTAAGCGGACATGTCATACTTGAGAATGATAAGATATTTGTTTCAAATGTATTGGAACTAGTGAATGTAGATAATTCCACAGGAGATATTGACTATGAAGGTGATGTTGTAGTTAAAGGCAATGTTCTTGCAGGATTTACTGTTAAAGCAACAGGAGATATTACTGTGAGTGGAATTGTGGAAGGGGCTACAGTAATAGCAGGGGGAAATATTACATTTAACAGAGGAATCCAGGGAATGACAAGGGCTGTTGTCAAGGCTGGCGGCAATATTGTATCCAAATTCATAGAGAGTGCGGAAAATGTATCAGCAGGTGGAAGTATCGAAGCGGATTCAATTCTGCACAGCAAAGTTACAGCTAAGAGTACAATTAAGGCTTCAGGGCGTAACGGACTTATAATAGGCGGAGATGTTAAGGCTGTTAATATGATAGAGGCTAAGACAATAGGAAATGCCATGGGAACAAACACATCTGTTGGCGTTGGAGTAGATCCGTCAATGAAACGAAGAGTTGATGAATTAAAGAACAGCCTTGGAAAACTGGGTGATAATAAGATACAGCTTAACCAACTTCTTAATGCGTTAAGAAAGAAACAGGATTCAGAGGGTGGGCTTGATGAAGCAAAGCACGAATTACAGATGAAAACAATGCGCAATGTCATAATGCTTGAACAGGAGATTAATAAACAAAAGAAAGAGCTTGAAGAATTAAGAGGTCAGATAGGCGAAGAAAAGCATGCATGCATTAAAGTAAGTGATGCAGCGTATGCTGGTGTTAAACTTACATTTGGTGACCAGTGCATGTTTCTTAAACAGAAATATGATTACTGTCAGTTTGTTAAAGAGGGTGCAGATATAAAAAGTGCGCCAATTTAGACACATTTGATACAGGAGGCAGAATATGGTTATTAAACCGGTGGAATTTGCAATGATACAACAGCAGAACAATGTTGCCAAATCACAGTATAATGCTGAAAACAGGCCTATGACAGAGCAGCAGACTATAACGCAGCAGGTTCAGAAGGACATCAATGCTCACTCACAGCAGGTTAATAAGAAGGATAATGCTGATAATGAAACTGGTAAATATGATGCCAAGGATAAGAGTAATAATGAATATTCCGGCGAGGGAAATTCACGGAAGAAAAAGAAATCTGATGGAAAAGTCTTTGTAAAAGGACAGGGAAGTGCTGATTTTGATGTAAAGATATGAAACAATGAGGTGTGGAGGATATAATGGTCGCAACAGAAATATTTCTTATAGCGGCTGGCGTAATATGTGTTGTTGTCAGCGTTGTTATGAGTTTTGGAGATGATAAAGAGAATGTGGAGAGCAGTGCTAAAGCGGAACTGACACAGGCACAGCTTGATATGGTAAAACATCAGGTTGACGAGGTTATTAAGCAGCAGATAAGTGGTCTGTCTGAAAAAACGGAAGCTGCACTTGATAAGATATCTAACACCAAGATTCTTGAAATGAATGAATATGCAGAGAGTGTGCTTGGTGAGATTAACAGAAATCATAATGAAGCTGTTTTTTTGTATGACATGCTTAATGAAAAATCAAAAGAAGTAAAGACAACAGTTAAAGATGTTAATTATGCAAAAAAGCAGGTTGAACAGATTAGTGGAAGAACTTCTGATATGTCTGATAATGCAGTCCTGTCAGAAGAACATGAACAGGACCGCACAGGTGATGGGAAAGAACCGGCATATGAACAGGCGGTTAAGTCTGGTAAAGATACAAAGGATATAGCAAAGGAAAGGCTTGCAGCATTAGTAAAGAAAAGCAATCAGAAAGCTAAGAATGCTGAAGACAGAATTAATACACAGGCAGACAGTCTTAATAAAGAATATTCGAATAATGAAAGAATTCTCCAGATGAATGCATCCGGTGTATCTGTTAAGGAAATTGCTAAGAAACTTAATATGGGAGTTGGCGAAGTAAGGCTTGTGATTAATCTGTATAAAGGTGGTAAACAACAATGAAGTTCAGATATTATATAAGAGGTTTTGGAGCTGGTCTTATAGTTGCAGCTGCTGTTCTTCTAATTGCAGGTATGATAGAAAAGAATAATAATTACATTGTTTCTGATAATAAAGAGACGCAAAGCAGTGGTTCTGTTATAGCATTTACAACGGAAAGCACGGATAACAAAGAGAAAGAAACGCAGAAAACTACAGGAAAGTCAGATGAAGAGACGACGCAGGTTAATAAAGAAACTACGACGGCTGTGGTGGCAAGAGAAACTGAGTCACAAAGACCTACGGCAAGTATTGTTATCGGTGATGGAAGCGGACTAGTCCAGATTGAATTCAAAGGTGTAGGAACTGCATCTGAGGCAGCAGATATACTGTATAGTGCAGGAATAATCGAAGATAAGCTGGCATTCTATACATATATGGATATATCAGGATATGCTGTCAGAATCAGAGATGGTGAGTATTCTCTTAAGCCTGGAGATTCATATGAGACTATTGCCAGAACAATAACACAGTCAGATTAAAAAAATGCTTGCATTATATTGAATGTATTGATATAATGCATTTTGTGTGAAAAAACATGCTGGTGGATTTTACGGCTGGTGCCGGTATACGCGCCGGTGGCCGAAAAAGAAGAAGCCCGCAAAAGATTAATTAACCAATGGAGGTATCAAAATGAGCGTAATTTCAATGAAACAGTTACTTGAGGCAGGTGTTCATTTCGGACATCAGACAAGAAGATGGAATCCTAAGATGGCTGAGTACATCTACACAGAGAGAAACGGAATCCATATCATCGATTTACAGAAGTCTGTAGGTAAGGTTGACGAGGCTTATAAGGCAATCTCTGATATCGCTGCTGAAGGTGGTACAATTCTTTTTGTAGGAACAAAGAAGCAGGCTCAGGATGCTATTGCTACAGAGGCAGAGCGTTGCGGAATGTTTTATGTTAATGAGAGATGGTTAGGCGGTATGCTTACTAACTTCAAGACAATCCAGAGCAGAATTGCAAGACTTAAGGAAATCGAGACAATGCAGGAAGATGGAACATTTGATGTTCTTCCTAAGAAGGAAGTTATCAACCTTAAGAAGGAACTTGAGAAGCTTCAGAAAAACCTTGGTGGTATCAAGGAAATGAAGAGACTTCCAGATGCAATCTTCATCGTTGATCCTAAGAAGGAAAGAATCTGTGTTCAGGAAGCACATGCACTTGGTATCAAGTTAATCGGTATTGCAGATACAAACTGTGATCCAGATGAATTAGATTATGTAATCCCTGGTAATGATGATGCTATCAGAGCTGTTAAGTTAATCGTTGCTAAGATGGCAGATGCAGTTATCGAAGCTAATCAGGGTGAAGAAGCAGCTCCAGCTGTAGAGGAAGAAGTAGCTGAGGAAGCTTAATATTTAAGTATTGACTTAAGTTTATGTATGCTTCAGCCTGACATATTATCAGGTTGAAGCATTTTTAAAATTATTTTTATTGGAGGATAATATAATGGCAGCAGTTACAGCAGCAATGGTTAAGGAACTTAGAGAGTCTACTGGCGCAGGTATGATGGAGTGTAAGAAGGCTCTTACAGAGACAGATGGTGATATGGAAGCAGCTGTTGATGTTCTTAGAAAGAGCGGAGCAGCTAAGGTTGAGAAGAAGGCAGGAAGAATTGCAGCAGAAGGTATTACAAGAGTTGCATCTGAAGGCAATACAGCAGTTGTAGTAGAAGTTAATTCAGAGACAGATTTCGTGGCTAAGAATGCTACATTCCAGGAATTTGTACAGGCTGTTGCTGACAAGGCACTTAAGGCTTCAGTTGATAAGGCTGGAGATGGCGAAGATGTATGCGCTATCCTTGATATGCAGTCAGAACTTGAAGAGAAGACTCTTACAATCGGTGAGAAGCTTTCTATCAGAAGATTCCAGAAGATTACAGGTGACTGTGTAGCTTCATATATTCACGGTGGCGGAAGAATTGGTGTTCTTGTTGCAGCAGATGGCGCTTCTAATGATGCAATCAAGGAAGCACTTACTAACGTAGCAATGCAGATTGCAGCTATGAACCCACAGTACCTTAGCAGAAACGATATGTCAGCAGATGAACTTGCTAAGTTAAGAGAGATTACAGAGAAGAGTGCATTAAATGATCCAGCTTCTCTTCCAAAGCCAATCTTAAACAAGTTAATTGATAAGGCTATTAACGATAAGGTATGGAGCGATGCTGATATTGCAACATACGAAGAGCATAAGAGCAACATGCAGTACTTATTCAACTTCCTTTCAAAGGAAGCAGCTGCACAGTTAGCAGAGCTTGCATTAGCTGATGAGGCTAATATCGTAGCAGATAAGATCTTTAATGGATTAGTAGAAGGTCGTGTATCTAAGCAGCTTAAGGAAATCTGCCTTATGGATCAGGTTTATGTTAAGGCTGAGGATGGAAAGCAGTCAGTTGCTAAGTACCTTGCAGAAGTTGCTAAGGCTAATGGTGCTTTCACAGTTAAGGGATATGTTCGTTTTGAGACTGGTGAAGGTCTTGAGAAGAAGAACGAAGATTTTGCAGCAGAAGTTGCAGCTCAGTTACAGTAATATTTAATTATAATATACGGTGAGTATTAAAAATCCTCCGGAGTTTATATAAGACTCTGGAGGTTTTTTTAGAATGATATTATAACAAAATGTTGTCATAAGACTTCTAAATTTGTCGTGCGTATGCTATAATCTTATCAAACTGTGATATTGTGTAAAACTGCAGTATACGATATGGAGGATAATTTGATGGGATTATTTTTTAAAGATTTGAAAGATGATTTATCAGAATCAGTCAATAATTTACCAGATGATACTAATAATGCATCTGAAGACTCAGATGATGTAATGGTAAATACATTAGATGATCCTGAACTTGCCAAGATGGCAGAGGCTTTCAAGATGGAAGCACAGGAATATGATATGTCAGAAGATACTTCTTCCCCAGAAACAGATATGGGAAATGTGTCTGATAAAGATGAGACAAAAGAAGATATAAAGAATGCAGCAGAGAATCCTGAATATATAGCTGATGAGACTGCAGTTATTACGGAGGGACTTTCAATAAAGGGAGATCTTGACTCACTAGGTTCTATTGATTTATTTGGTACAGTAGAAGGTAATGTTACATGCAGAGGAAAACTTACAGTAAGCGGTTCTATTACAGGAAGTTCTAAAGCTAACGAATTTTTTGCGAATGACGCACAGGTTGATGGCGATATAGAGGCAAAAGGTGCTGTAAAGATTGGACAGGGAACTGTAGTTGTAGGTAATATAACTGCTACATCTGCGGTTATTGGTGGAGCTGTTAAGGGCGATATAGATGTACATGGACCTGTGATAATTGATTCATCTGCTATAATTTCTGGAGATATTAAGTCAAAGTCAGTACAGATTAATAATGGAGCAACAATTGATGGACGTTGCTCACAGTGTTATGCAGATGTTAATATGGAAAGTATATTTGACATTAAAGGAAAGAAGAATAAATAACTGGAGGCACGTATGGATAACATTAAAAGAGTAATACTTAAACTTAGTGGCGAGGCTCTTGCTAAGAAAGAGGGCGGCTACAATGATGAGCTTATAGAAAATATTGCTAATCAGGTTAAGACAATAGTTGATAAGGGAACAGATGTCGGTGTAGTTATTGGTGGTGGTAACTACTGGAGAGGCCGTTCTAATGATAATATCGACAGAACTAAGGCTGACCAGATAGGTATGCTTGCAACAATCATGAACTGCATATATGTTTCAGAGATATTCCGTTCACAGGGGCTTAAGACTAATATTCTTACACCATTTGAATGCGGAAGCATGACAAAGCTTTTCTCTAAGGACAGAGCTAATAAGTATTTTGAGAAAGGCATGGTTGTATTCTTTGCAGGTGGAACAGGTCATCCATATTTCTCAACAGATACAGGAATTGTCTTAAGAGCTATTGAGCTTGATGCAGATGCTATTCTTCTTGCAAAGGCAATTGATGGAATATATGACAGTGATCCTAAGATTAACCCGGAGGCTAAGAAGTATGATACAATCTCAATCAACGAAGTTGTTGAGAAGAAGCTTGGAGTTATTGATATGACAGCTTCAGTTATGTGTATGGAGAATAAGATGCCTCTTATGGTATTCGGACTCGAAGAAGAGAACAGCATAGTTAATTCTTTATCAGGAAAGTTTAATGGAACAGTAGTAACTGTTGATTAATATAATATTAATGGAGGATTTTATGGAAAATATTAAAGATATTGAAGGAAGAATGCAGAAGTCAGTTGACAACTTAAAGGAAGAATATGTAACAATAAGAGCCGGAAGAGCTAACCCACATATTCTTGACAGATTAAGAGTTGATTATTATGGAACACCTACACCAATCCAGCAGGTTGCCAATGTTTCTGTACCAGAAGCAAGAATGATTCAGATTCAGCCTTGGGAAGCAAGCCTTATTAAGGATATTGAGAAAGCAATTCTTGTATCAGATTTAGGACTTACACCTAACAATGATGGTAAGACAATCAGACTTGTGTTCCCTGAATTAACAGAAGATAGAAGAAAAGAACTTGCTAAGGATATCAAGAAGAAGGGTGATAATGCCAAGGTTGCTATCCGTAATATCAGAAGAGATGCCAACGATGCAATAAAGAAAGAGAACAAGGCAGGAGATATCTCTGATGATGAAGCTAAGAATTCAGAGGATGAAATTCAGAAGATTACTGATAAGTATATTGCTATGATTGATAGTGCTATAGATGATAAGACAAAAGAGATACTTACAGTTTAAGAAAATGTCAGGGCTGTTGGATATTTTACAACAGCCTTTTTGTAATTGAATGAATTGCGAGAGGAATCATAGATATGGATACATTTAACGAGAGTCTCGGATTAAAGATTCCGGGGCATGTTGCCGTTATTCTTGATGGTAATGGAAGATGGGCTAAGAAAAGACATCTCCCAAGAACAATGGGACATGTGCAGGGAAGCAAAGTTGTTGAAGATATGCTTTATGTCGTAGATGAGCTTGGTGTAAAGTATTTTACTGTATATGCTTTTTCAACAGAGAACTGGAAACGTTCAACAGAAGAAGTAAGTACTCTTATGGGAATCTTAAGAACTTATCTTAAGGATTGTGTTAAGAAATCCATGAAGAATAATGTGCGATGCAGGGTTATTGGAAGAAAAGATGAACTCAGCCAGGATATTATAGACAGTATCAATAATCTTGAAGAGAAAACCAAGAATAATACAGGGCTTAATTTTACTATAGCCATTAATTATGGTGGAAGAGATGAGATAACAAGAGCGGTAAGAAAGATTGCCGGCAAGGTATCAGAAGGAAGTCTTAAGCCTGAAGATATAGATGAAGATACAATAAGTAATAATCTTGATACTTGGGAATTGCCAGATCCAGATTTACTTATAAGAACAAGCGGTGAGCAGAGATTATCTAATTATCTGTGCTGGCAGCTTGCTTATACAGAATTTTATTTCACAGATATTTATTGGCCTGATTTTGACAGGGAAGAACTTATTAAAGCATTTGAGAAATATAATAAGACGGAAAGAAGATTCGGCGGAGTTAAGGAGGAGTAGATTATGCGTACAAGAATTATGAGCGGAGCTGTGCTCATAGTCATACTTTTCACATGCCTGTATTTTGGAGGCTGGGTTACATTCGGGTTCAGTCTGTTTATTTCACTTGTTGGAATGTATGAGCTTATTAAAGTTAAGAAGCTTGAGAAGACAGGACTGGCAGTTGTAGGATATATAGCGGCAATTACTTATTATTTTATTCTTTTGCTTAATGATCCGGCATATATTTTACTGCTTCTTGTAGCTTCATGCATACTTATGATGTCAGTATATGTATTTACATTTCCAAAATATAAGACAGAAGATGTTATGTGGGTATTCTTCAGTATAGTGTATGTTGCTGTAACACTTTCTTATATCTATCAGGTAAGAATGCTGCAGGACGGAATATATATCGTATGGCTTATATTCGTGTCTTCATGGGGCAATGATACATGTGCATATTTCACAGGTGTATTTCTTGGAAAGCATAAGATGACTCCAAAGCTTTCACCTAAGAAGACTTACGAGGGCGCAATAGGTGGAGTTGTCGGTGCGACACTTCTTGGCTTTGGATATGGATTTGCCATAAGCTCTAAGATGTCAGATGTAATTGTACATCCTGTATATACATTTGCAATAGCCAGCTTCATAGGTGCATTCCTGTCTATATTCGGAGACTTGGCTGCATCTGCTATTAAGAGAAATCATGATGTGAAAGACTATGGAAAGTTAATACCGGGACATGGTGGAATTATGGACAGATTCGACAGTGCAATATTCACGGCACCTGTTGTTTACTGGGCAATAGAGGTTATTAACAAAGTCTTTGGAGGTTGATAATGAAGAACGTTTCGATACTTGGTTCAACTGGTTCAATTGGAACACAGACATTAGATGTTATTAGAAGAAATGCTGATATTAACGTAGTTGCACTTGCAGCGGGCACAAGGGTTGCTGACCTTGCAGAACAGGTCCGTGAATTCAAGCCACAGCTTGTATGTATAGGTAAAGAAGAACTTGTTTCAGAGTTAAAGACTCTTATCGGTGATATGGATGTTAAGATTGTAAGTGGTGACGAAGGTCTTATTGAGGCTGCAACAATTGAGAGTGCAGAAATTGTTGTCACAGCGGTTGTAGGTATGATGGGAATTACACCTACAGTTGAAGCTATCAAAGCACATAAGGACATTGCACTTGCCAATAAAGAGACACTTGTGTGTGCTGGTCATATTATTATGAGTCTTGCTAAGGAATGCAATGTTAATATATATCCTGTTGACAGCGAACATTCAGCAATATTCCAGTGCCTTAACGGTGAGAACCGTGGTGAGATAGAGAAGATTCTTCTTACAGCTTCTGGTGGTCCATTCAGAGGAAAGAAAAGAGCTGACCTTGAAAATGTACAGTTAGAGGATGCACTTAAGCATCCTAACTGGGCTATGGGACGCAAGATAACAATAGATTCTTCTACTATGGTTAATAAAGGGCTTGAGGTGATGGAGGCACAGTGGCTTTTTGGAGTACCTGCTGAGAAGGTTCAGGTTATAGTCCAGCCACAGAGCATAATCCATTCAATGGTTGAATTCAAGGATGGAGCTGTTATGGCACAGCTTGGAAGTCCTGATATGAGACTTCCTATACAGTATGCTCTTTATTATCCTGAAAGAAGAGAGCTTAATACAGAAAGACTTGATTTCTATGAACTGGCTAAGATTACATTTGAAAAGCCGGATATGGAGACTTTCAAGGGACTTAAGCTTGCTTACGAGGCAGCAGCACGCGGGGGAAATATCCCGACTGCACTTAATGCAGCTAACGAAGTAGCTGTAGCAAGATTTTTAGACAGAAAGATAAAATATCTGGATATTCCGGATATTATAGAATACGCCATGAATGAAGTGGATTATATCAATAATCCAACAGTAGAGCAGATTCTCTCTACACAGAAGATAGTAACAGACATGATAGAAAGCAGGTGGTAGGAGTTGGTTCTTAATGTTATTCTGGCGATTCTTGTACTCAGTATAATTGTTATTGTCCATGAATTCGGACATTTTATAATAGCTAAGGCTAATGGCATAACTGTAGTTGAATTCTCAATCGGATTCGGACCGAAGCTGATACATTTCAGAAAAGGTGAGACGGAATATTGTATTAAAGCACTTCCTTTTGGTGGTGCATGTACGATGCTTGGTGATGAGTTTCTTGAGATGAGTGTTATACAGTCAGAAGAAGATGATGACGAAGAACTTACGGATGAAGAGAAGGAAGCTAAGAAAAGGAAGCTTGCTATTGAAAATGGTTATGACATGGAAAAGTCATTTGCAAGTAAATCAGTCTGGGCAAGAATTGCTGTTATAGCAGCAGGTCCGGTATTTAATTTCCTTCTTGCTTTCGTGTGTGCAGTAGTTATTGTCGGAAGTCTTGGCTATGATCCATGTGACATTGACGTTGTTAAAGATAATTCGCCAGCCACAGAAGCAGGGCTTCAGGAAGGCGACGTCATAACTAAGGTTAATGGACATAAGGTGACATTTTATAGGGATTTTTATTTCTACAGGGCTTATAATGCAGATAAGACTCTTAACATAACATTTACAAGAGACGGTGAAAAGATGACAACAACTGTTACTCCGCAGCATATTAAGCAGCAGAAGTATCAGGTTGGAATTATGATGAATGAGAATTGTCTCATAAGTTCTGTTACCAAGGATTCTCCGGCTGAAAAGGCGGGACTTAAAGCTAATGATGTTATCAAAGCAGTTGATGGTACTGCAATGGAGAATAGTTCTAATGTGACAGAAGCTATTACATCAAGCGGCGGCAATAAGGTTGTATTCACGGTTGCAAGAGATGGAAAAAATGTTGATGTGACAGTTGAGCCTAAGATGGTTGAAGTTGAAAGTTATGATACAGGCTTTGTTGTATATGGAGACAGGGTAAAGACTTCTCCTATTGGTACGCTTAAGTATTCAGTGGAGGAAGTCGGATACAGTGTCAAGACTGTAATTCAGAGTCTTGGAATGTTATTTACAGGAAAGATTGGGTTTGATTCATTGTTAGGACCAGTTGGAACTGTCAGCACAATGAGTGAGATTGTTGAAGAAAGTAAGGCAGATGGTGCATTTTATGTATTCCTTAATCTTATGAATCTTGCAGCACTTATCAGTGCCAACTTAGGAGTTATGAATCTATTGCCAATTCCGGCACTTGACGGAGGAAGGCTTGTATTCCTTATAATAGAGGCATTAAGAGGCAAGCCGGTTAAGAGAGAACATGAGGGAATTGTCAATTTCATAGGTATGATACTTCTTGTCATACTTATGGTTGTTGTATTGTTTAAAGATATAATGGCATTGTTCTAATACAGAAAGGACACAGGGGTTATGTACAGAGATAATACTAAAGTTGTTAAGATAGGAAACCGCATGATTGGCGGTGGCAATCCTATTCTTATACAGTCAATGACTAATACACATACGGAAGATGTTGAGGCTACGGTTGCACAGATTAAGGCACTTACCAAAGCCGGTTGTGAAATAATCAGATGCACAGTTCCAACTAAAGAAGCTGCACTTGCAATCAAAGAGATAAAGAAGCAGATAGAGATACCTCTCGTTGCAGATATACATTTTGATTACAAGATGGCTATTATGGCAATGGAAAATGGGGCTGACAAGATTAGAATCAATCCGGGCAATATCGGTGGAACAGACAAGATAAAGGCTGTTGTTGATGTTGCAAAGGAAAGAAATATACCGATCAGGGTTGGTGTCAACAGCGGTTCACTTGAGAAAGACCTTATTGATAAATATGGCGGAGTAACAGCAGAAGGAATCGTTGAGAGCGCACTTGACAAGGTTAAGATTATTGAAGACTTAGGTTATGATAATCTTGTTGTCAGCATCAAATCTTCTGATGTAATGATGTGCGTTAAAGCACATGAGCTTATTGCAAAACAGACTAATCATCCGCTTCATGTTGGAATTACTGAGTCCGGAACAATATTCTCAGGAAGCATTAAGTCATCAATCGGACTTGGACTTATACTTAATCAGGGAATTGGCGACACAATAAGAGTTTCGCTTACAGATGATCCTGTAAGGGAAATAGAGGCTGCGAAACTGATACTTAAGACTCTTGGCTTAAGAAAAGGCGGAATAGAAGTTGTTTCATGCCCTACATGCGGAAGAACAAGAATTAATCTTATAGACCTTGCAGGAAAGGTTGAGAAAATGGTTTCAGGGTATGACCTTGACTTGAAGCTTGCTGTAATGGGATGTGTAGTTAACGGACCGGGAGAAGCAAAGGAAGCTGATCTTGGAATTGCAGGCGGTGACGGCTGCGGAGTACTTATTAAACATGGAGAGATTATTAAGAAGGTTCCAGAAGAGGAACTTCTTGATACACTCAGGTATGAACTTGATAATTGGAATGAGTGATACATATGTACAGATTTTTTGAAGTGTTTAAGACGCTGAAGCTGCCAGAGGATCTGGCGGTGTATTTTGAGAATGTTGAAGTAACTAAAGTCTCGAAAACATCGACCAATTCTCTGGCACGCGTTTATATAAAGAGTGACAGGGTAATAGAAAAACCAATAATATTCAAGGTTGAGGATGCATTAAAGAAGCAGATATTTCGTATTTCTAACATGGATGTGCGGATTATCGATAGATATGTTTTATCAGCACAGTATACGCCGCAGACTGTAATGGATATATATTATGACAGTATCTTAGCAGAGCTGGAGAAATACTGGACACTTGAATATAATCTTTTAAAGAATTCCCAGTGGGAGTTTGAGAAAGAGGATATGCTTGTATTCACGATTGAGGACAGTTTCCTTGCACATCAGTATGCTGATACACTGACAGATTATTTCAAGAAAATATTCCTGAACAGATTCGGGTTTGAGATAGATGTTGAGTATCAGTATGCCAAGAAGAAGGAAAGCCAGTACGAGAGAGAAAATGCATACAGGATTAATCTTCGTGTCAAAGAAATTGAGAATAATATGATGGCGGCAGCAGAAGATAATGCCGACGGCAGGGATGATAAGAAGCTTACTTCTGAACAGAAGGCAGCTAAGAAAGCTGAGACAGCAGCAAAGCAGAAGGCGGCTAGAGCAGCATTTTTTGCAAGCGATAACAGAGGCAGGGAAGAGCTTAAGACATACAACAGAAAGCCTGCTAACGAAGATGTTTTATATGGAAGAGATTTTGACGGTGATGTAACACCGATTGAACAGATAGATACGGCAATCGGAGATGTTATTATCTCTGGTATGGTCCGTAATGTGGAAATGCGTGAAATCCGTAACGAAAGAACTATTATTATGTTCAACGTGACAGATTTTACAGACACAATTACAGTAAAGGTATTTGCAAAAAATGAGCAGGTACCGGAGCTTTCAGGGGTTATCAAGAAGGGGAATTTCTTAAAGATTAAGGGAAATGCTACATTTGACAAGTACGACCAGGAAATATCAATTGCCAATGTGTGGGGCATAAGAAAAGGCTCTGATACAAGACAGGTGCGTAATGACCTCGCACTTCATAAGAGAGTTGAGCTTCACTGCCATACCAAGATGAGTGATATGGATGGCGTGTCTTATGTATCTGATATTATCAAACAGGCAATCAGATGGGGACATAAGGCAATTGCAATTACTGACCACGGTGTTGTGCAGGCATTTACAGATGCATTCCATACGATGAGCGACCTCAAAGGCTCTTATGCCAAGAAGGGTGAGAAGCTTGATTTTAAGATAATATATGGAGTCGAGGCTTATCTTGTTGATGATACCAAGCAGATAGTAACGAATCCGAGAGGACAGAGCTTTAACGATACATATGTTGTGTTCGATCTTGAGACAACGGGATTTTCTGCGGAAGTTGACAGAATTATAGAGATAGGTGCAGTCAAGGTGTGCAATGGTGAGATAGTGGACAGATTCTCTACATTTGTTAATCCTGAGATTCCTATTCCATTCAGAATTGAGACACTTACGCACATTAATGACCAGATGGTTATGAATGCACCTAAGATAGAGGAGATTCTGCCTAAGTTTCTTGAATTCTGCGAGGATGCTGTTATGGTTGCACATAATGCGGAATTCGATACGAGCTTCATAATCAATAAGGCAGAGAAGATTGGTATAAATGTGGATACTACCATTATAGACACTGTGCTTCTTGCACAGTTTCTTATGCCAAATCTTCATAATTATAAGCTGGATACGCTTACAAAGCATCTTAATGTTGTACTTGAAAGCCACCACAGGGCGGTTGACGATGCTGCTGCGACTGCAGACATATTTGTCAAGATGATAAAAATGCTTTACGACAGGGACATTCCTGACGTTGATAAGCTTAATGAAGAAGGTAAGATGGATGAGAACGCCATCAAGAAGCTTCATCAGTATCACTGTATAATTCTGGCTTCTAATGAGATGGGAAGGATTAATCTGTACAGACTTGTTTCAGCATCACATTTGCAGTACTTTAACAGATTTCCTAAGATACCGAAGAGTCTTGTAAATCAGTATAGGGAAGGTCTTATTATAGGAAGTGCGTGTGAAGCGGGTGAGCTTTTCAGAAGCCTTGTAAATGGACGTTCAGAAGCAGAGATAGCGCGAATAGTTAATTTCTATGACTATCTTGAGATACAGCCAATTGGCAATAACAGGTTCATGATTGAGAAAGAAGACTGTTATGTTCAGAATGAGGAGGATTTGCGCAATCTGAATCGTAAAATAGTAGAACTTGGCGACAAATTCGGCAAGCCTGTTGTGGCAACCTGCGATGTGCATTTCTTAAATCCAGAGGATGAAGTGTATCGTAGAATTATCATGGCAGGAAAAGGCTTTGATGATGCGGATAATCAGGCACCGCTGTATCTTCATACTACTGAAGAAATGCTTCATGAGTGCGATTATCTCGGAAGCGACAAGGCATACGAGGTTGTTGTAACCAACACTAATAAGATTATGGATATGTGTGAGGAGATTGAGCCTGTAAGACCGGATAAATGTCCTCCGTTCATTGAGAACTCTGACCAGATGCTTCGAACAATCTGTGAAAATAGAGCTCATGAGATATATGGTCCGGAGCTTCCACAGATAGTAACTGAGCGATTAGAGCGAGAACTTAACTCAATTATCTCTAACGGATATTCCGTTATGTACATAATTGCGCAGAAACTGGTGTGGAAGTCTAATGATGACGGATACCTTGTTGGCTCAAGAGGTTCGGTTGGTTCTTCATTAGCAGCAACAATGGCGGGTATTACCGAGGTTAATCCGTTAAGCCCGCATTATCTGTGTCCAAAATGCTACTATAATGATTTCTATTCAGATGAAGTCAAAGCATTTGCTGGAGGCGCAGGCTGCGATATGCCTGATAAGATATGCCCAAAATGCGGAGCGAAGCTTAATAAGATGGGATTTGATATTCCGTTCGAGACTTTCCTTGGTTTCAAGGGAAACAAAGAGCCTGATATTGATCTTAACTTCTCCAATGAATACCAGAGTAAGGCTCATGCCTACACAGAGGTTATCTTTGGAAAAGGGCAGACCTTCAAAGCTGGAACTATCGGTACTGTCGCAGAAAAGACTGCGTATGGTTTCGTTATGAAGTACTTTGAGGAGAAGTCAGCAAAGAATGCACTTGAGGGCAAATCTCCTATTGTTAAGAGAAAATGTGAGATAGAACGAATAGCAGAAGGCTGTATTGATATTAGAAGAACTACAGGACAGCATCCTGGTGGAATTGTTGTACTTCCAATTGGTGAAGAGATTCATTCATTTACACCTGTACAGCACCCTGCAAATGATATGACGACATCTATAGTAACAACACATTTTGATTACCATAGTATTGACCACAACCTGTTAAAACTGGATATCTTAGGACATCTTGATCCTACAATGATACGAATGTTACAGGATTTAACGGGAATTGACCCTCTTGAGATTCCACTAGATTCTAAAGAGGTTATGTCACTGTTCCAGAACACTTCTGCGCTAGGAATCAAGCCTGAGGATATAGGCGGCACAAAGTTAGGAGCACTTGGAATACCAGAATTTGGTACTGACTTTGCTATGCAGATGCTTATGGATACCAAGCCGCAGTATTTCTCAGACCTTGTACGTATCGCAGGACTTGCGCATGGTACTGATGTATGGCTTGGCAATGCACAGACTCTTATTAAAGAAGGAAAAGCTACTATTTCAACAGCTATATGTACACGAGACGATATTATGATATATCTTATCCAGAAGGGACTTGATTCAGAGGAATCATTTAAGATAATGGAAATGGTCCGAAAGGGTAAGGTTGCATCCGGCAAATGTAAAGAATGGCCGGAGTGGAAGCAGGATATGATTGACCATGGTGTACCGGACTGGTATATATGGTCATGCGAGCGAATCAAGTACATGTTCCCTAAGGCACATGCTGCAGCGTATGTTATGATGGCATGGCGTGTTGCATACTGTAAGGTATTTTATCCGCTTGCATATTACACAGCTTACTTTAGTATAAGAGCCACAGCATTTGACTATGAGAAAATGGCTATGAGCCCTGTAAGGCTTGAACACTACATTGCTGAGTACAAAGCCAAGAAAGCAGAAGGAACAATCTCTAATACAGAAGAAGACGAACTTGGTGTAATGCGTATTGTTCAGGAAATGCATGCAAGAGGCTATGAATTCACACCTGTAGACATATATAAGGCAAAGGCAAGAACCTTCCAGATAATTGATGGAAAGATTATGCCATCATTCAAGGTTATATCAAAGGTAGGTGAAGTAGCCGGAGAGTCAATAGAGATAGCCGCCAGAGATGGTGAATTCTTATCAAAGGATGACTTACGCCAGCGAGCCAGAATAGGACAGTCAGCAATTGATAAGCTTTCAGAGCTTGGAATACTTGGAGATATGACAGACAGCAACCAGCTGTCGCTGTTTGACCTGTAATGGGGGAAACTGTGTTGAGGGCTGATTGTGGCTTGGACTGAGAAAATGTGTTAAGAGGATGAGCTAAGTGGATGCGCTACGGTGATGTTTTGCGATGATGTGTTGCGGGCATTACTGTGTGTGTTATGTGGTGAACACCTACTAAAAGCTATCGGATAACAGAATTAGTGGGTATTTTTCTTATAATATTGCTACGGTTTCAGAGCAGAGACCTACTAAAGTATGTAAGTATTGTACTTTGGTAGGTCTTTTTCTTCAGATTTCATATAATGAAGCAACACATTACTTGAAATTGACCTACGCAATAAGTTGTATTAGATGTTTGTGTGGGTTTTTCTATATAAGAGATCTTGGCTGACAAGAAAATTGCCCTAATAGAAATGAATATAAGAATATAATAGTAGGTCTTTGCTTTCTGATTACAGTGTAAATGTGCAGAAAGCCAGTAAACAAGCGGATTTACAGACATGTCAGTCCTGCTAAAATGTCAATATTTGAGAAAAATTAAACTTTTTTGAAACTTTTTGAAAAAAGTTGTTGACAATGTGTGTACCTGATGATATTATATACAAGTCGCCGCGGTAAGCGGTAACAAATAAGAGTTAAAACACCAGATAAATACTGGGTTTGAGCGATACAGATCTTTGATAACTGAATAGAAAGACAACCTTGAAATTCTTTGAGAATTTTAAAATGATTCATTAATGAATCTTGCGAGTATCGAAAGATACACGAACCTAAACAGTAAGTTTTGGTAAAACTATTTAAGCTAGTTAGTTTAATACTGACGAGGCAAACTACTTTGGTTGGTTTCAATAAGCTCAAGTTACGAAGTAACTTGTAGGGCTTTGCGAAGCAAAGACCTTTTTATGAGAGTTTGATCCTGGCTCAGGATGAACGCTGGCGGCGTGCTTAACACATGCAAGTCGAACGAAGCATTTAGAACAGATTATTTCGGTATGAAGTTCTTTATGACTGAGTGGCGGACGGGTGAGTAACGCGTGGGTAACCTGCCTTGTACTGGGGGATAGCAGCTGGAAACGGCTGGTAATACCGCATAAGCGCACAATGTTGCATGACATGGTGTGAAAAACTCCGGTGGTATAAGATGGACCCGCGTCTGATTAGCTAGTTGGTGAGATAACAGCCCACCAAGGCGACGATCAGTAGCCGACCTGAGAGGGTGACCGGCCACATTGGGACTGAGACACGGCCCAGACTCCTACGGGAGGCAGCAGTGGGG
>OGGH01000160.1_pt1 | contig 75127 bp, 57 predicted proteins | sample 1571161 | NCBI WGS metagenome assembly OGGH01 (sample SAMEA2582053, study PRJEB24529) | metagenome | biome: Human gut stool | place: China | collected 2011 | reverse complement strand
TGGTGCCGATGTTAACGTGGGGCTTTTTGCGCTCGTAACGTTCCTTAGCCATTGGAATTTCCTCCTTTATGTTCGCGTAAAACTGCGAAGGTATCTTCGCTGCTTTCCGGCGGCAGATGCGGTTGTGGAGCAGGCGATGGGAATCGAACCCACAAGGCCAGCTTGGGAAGCTGGAGTTTTGCCACTAAACTACGCCTGCATGTCCCGCATCAAGCCTAACCAGACTTGTCAGACAAGGTATATTGTAAACATTTAAGACCGGATTGTCAAGCCTTTCGGACAATTTTTCAGCGCGATTATGAAAAAAGTTTGTTCGTACTGAAAAACTGTCCGAAATTTGTCAGTGATTTTTGGTTCATTCGATGAACATCGCGTCTCCGAAGCTGAAGAAGCGGTACTTTTTCTGTACAGCTTCGCGGTAAACGTCCAGCGCTGTCTCGCGCCCCATGAAGGTGCTGACAAGCATCAGCAGAGTGCTCTGCGGCAGGTGGAAATTGGTAATCAGGGCATCCACCGCCTTGATTTTCTTGCCGGGATAAATAAAAATCGCTGTGTCGCCCGCACCGGGGTGCACGATACCATCCTCCGTCGCGACCGTTTCAATCGTGCGCACGGACGTTGTGCCGACACAAATCAGCCGTCCACCGCCAGCGCGGATGGCGTTGAGCGTGTTCGCCGCTTCCTCCGTCACCTGATACCACTCGCTGTGCATCACATGTTTGTCAACATCTTCCACCTGAACCGGGCGGAACGTCCCCAGCCCGACGTGCAGCGTCACCGGCACAATGGTCACACCCTTGGCGCGGATGCGTTCGAGCAACTCCGGCGTGAAGTGCAGCCCCGCCGTCGGCGCAGCGGCAGACCCTTCATTTTTGGCGTAAACGGTTTGATAGCGGCTCTGATCCGCCAACTTTTCGTGGATATACGGCGGCAGCGGCATCTCGCCCAGCCGGTCGAGCAGCTCCTCGAAAACCCCTTCATAATGGAAACGGACGATGCGCCCTCCGATTTCCGGCACGCTTTCCAGAATCTCGCATTTGAGCAGTCCGCCGCCGAAAACACACGTCGTACCGGGCTTCAGGCGGCGTCCGGGGCGGACAAGCGCCTCCCAGTCCGTCTGATTTTTCCGGCGCAGCAGCAGCACCTCCACCGGCACGCCCGTATCTTCCTTCTCGCCCAGCAGACGCGCCGGGATGACCTTCGTCTCGTTGATGACCAGCGCGTCATTCGGACGCAAATAGTCAATAATATCGTAGAAATGCTTGTCCTCGCGCTCGCCCGTCGCGCGGTGTACCACCATCAGGCGGCTGTGGTCGCGCGGTTCGACCGGGGTTTGCGCAATCAGTTCTTCGGGCAATTCATAATCAAAATCGGATGTTTTCATAACAATTCACCTTATTTTCAATTGCATCAAATACGCATTTTTCATCGCGCCGTCTTTCAGCACAAAAGCGTCCGGGTGGACGCCGACGACGCGGAAGCCGACCTTCTCGTACAGCGCCTGTGCGCGGCTGTTGCCCTCGATGAATTCCAGCTCGACCTGTCGAACCTCTGGGTGCGCTTTCGCCACGTCCACTAACTCCGTCAGCATTGCCGTCCCAAGCCCAAGACGCCAGTAGGCGCGGCGGATACTGATAGCGACGTTCGCACGGTGGCGCATTTTCAGTCGCGTGGAAAAGTTGATATTCGCCACGCCCGCCAGCTGCCCGTCCACCCACGCGGTCAGCATCAGTTCGTTGTCATCCGCTGTAAGCCTCGTCAGAAACGTCCGCTCGCCCTCATCGGTCAGGCTTTGCCGTTCCTCCGGGTACGCCAGCAGGAACTCCGTCTCACCGCAGACGTCCAACAGAAAGCGAACCATCTCCGCCGCATCATCCGGGTGTGCAGAGCGAAGCAGAGCTGCGCGTCCATCCCTGCAAATTACTTCTCTTTCTTCACATTTCATGCTCACAGCTCCATTTTCAGCTGATTATTGCTCCCCTGCCCCGGCGGCGTGCGCTTCATGTGCTCCCACGCGGCGGGCGTGCACATTCTGCCGCGCGGCGTGCGCATCAGGAAGCCGAGCTGCATCAGGTACGGTTCGTAGACGTCCTCAATGGTCACGGCATCCTCGCCGGTCGTCGCCGCGAGGGTGTCCAGCCCGACCGGGCCGCCGCCGAATTTGTCCATCATCGTGCCGAGGACGGCGCGGTCTACCTTGTCCAGTCCCAGGTCGTCCACGCCCTGCATGGCAATCGCCTCCCGTGCCACATCAAGGCTGATGACGCCGCCGCCGCGCACCTGCGCATAGTCGCGGACGCGCTTGAGCATCCGGTTTGCGATTCGCGGCGTACCGCGGCTTCGGCGCGCAATCTCCATGATGCCCGCGTCCTCCGCGTCAATCTCCAGAATCGACGCGCTTCGGCGGACGATTTGCGCCAGTTCCTCCGGCTTGTACATTTCCAGCCGGAAGAGAATGCCGAAGCGGTCGCGCAGCGGGGCAGACAGCTGACCTGCGCGGGTTGTCGCGCCCACGAGCGTGAATTTCGGCACAGCGACGCGAATCGACCGCGCGGTCGGGCCTTTGCCAATCATGATGTCGATGGCGAAATCCTCCATCGCGGGGTACAGCACCTCTTCCACTGAGCGGGAGAGGCGGTGAATTTCGTCAATGAACAGCACGTCCCCCTGATTGAGGTTCGCCAGAATTGACGCAAGGTCGCCGGGACGCTCAATCGCCGGGCCGGACGTAACGCGGATGTTCTGCCCCATTTCCGCCGCGACAATGGTCGCCAGCGTCGTTTTGCCCAGACCGGGCGGGCCATAGAGCAGCATATGATCCAGCGCGTCATGGCGGGTAAGCGCCGCCTGAATGTAGATGCTCAGGCTGTCCTTAACCGCCTGCTGACCGACGTACTCCCGCAGGGTATGCGGGCGCAATGTCGTCTCCACCGCGCTGTCTTCGGGCTGAAAGTCGCCCGTCACCAATCTCTCTTCCACTTTTTATCCTCACATTCCTGCCATTGCGCGCAGCGCCAGCCGAATCAGTTCATCCGCCGGGGCATCCTTGTCCTCCACATGCGACAGGGCATCGCGCGCCTCGATGGCGGAGTACCCCAGCGCCGTCAGCGCCTCGATGGCTTCGGCGAAATTATCCGCCGCCGCGCCTGATGTCGGCATGGCCGCTTTGCCCGTCGGCTGATTGATATCCGCCTGCGTGACCTTATCTTTGAGTTCCAGCGCGATTCGCTGCGCCGTCTTTTTGCCAATGCCCGGCGCGCGGGAGAGGGCGTTGACATCCCCCAGCAGAATCGCGAGGTTCAAGTCACGCAGGGGCATAGCGCCGAGCAGGCCGAGCGCAGTTTTTGCGCCGACGCCGCTGATGCCCGTGAGCGAAAGGAAGAGCTGCTTTTCCTCCTTTGTTGCGAAGCCGAAGAGTTCCATCGCGTCTTCGCGGACGGAAAGGTAGGTATAGCAGCGCATTTTCTCGCCCATCGGCGGCGCTTCCTGCAAGGTGGTCATGGAGCAGTTGAGCTGATAGCCGATGCCGCCAGCTTCAAGGACTAAGGAATTGGTCGTTTTTTCGCACACGCGACCTTCGATAAATGCGTACATGGTGGTTATCTCCTTGGGCAAAAGAATAAACGTGAGGGAAAATAAAGTTGAACTGTAACTAAAAAGCCTTCCAATAAAATCAAGAAACATGGGAGTGTGCAGCCCGAAGGTTTCCAAAGGGCGACCGCAGACATTCGTCTGTTTTCATGCCCTTTGGTCGCCTCCGCAGAGGCGAAATCCCCTGCTTTCGGGAAAGAGCAGCTATGTCTGAAAGACCAGCAGTTCGGTCGCGCCCATTTGGCGCGACAATGTGCAAGTAGTGAAAAGAGCAAGTTGGGGGCGCTCCTACGGGAGCGCAAAGTTACTGGCAGGGACGCTTCGCTGCCTGCGCCTTTGTGGGCGGCTTCCTTGAAGTTGGTCGCCCGTGGAACGGTTGGGGCGTTGCCCCAAACCCCACAAGGGGCGCCGCCCCTTGACCCTGCAAGGGGGAATCCCCCCTTGACCCCTCCGCGCGATTGCGTTGACTTCTTCTTCATACTCCTTCCGCGTGCTGCTCTTTTGGCTTTGCTTCGCCCTTTCCTCCTATTTCATCCTGAATTGTTCCTTCGCCGCGCCACACTGGCAATGCGTTATCGCACACGCAATCGCATCCGCCGCGTCATCCGGCTTCGGTATCTCCTTCATTCCCAGCAGCAGCTTCACCATCTGTTGAATCTGCTTTTTATCCGCCTTCCCATACCCCGTCACCGCCTGCTTAATCTGCATCGGCGTATACTCATACAGGCTCTCCGTATACTCCGCCGCGCTGATAATCGCCGCGCCGCGCGCCGCCCCAACCATCAGCGCCGTCGTGACGTTCCGCGCAAAGAACAGCTCCTCAAACGCCACGTCGTCCGGATGATAGATGTTCACGAGGTCGCGTACCCCCAATTGCAGTGCCCGCAAGCGGTGCTGCATCGGCACACCCGCCTGCGTTTCCACACAGCCGTAGCCAAGCAGACGCATCCGCGCGCCCTGCGCCTCCACCACGCCCCAGCCCATCAGCGCATAGCCGGGGTCAATGCCTAAGACAATCATTGCGACCTCCTGTTATATAGATGGCGCTTCCGAACATAAACTCCATCTATTGCAGGGAAGTTTCGCCTCTGCGGAGGCGACAAGGGGGCATTCCGATTGCCCCCTTGACCCCTTCGGGCGACCTTCCGTTAAGATAGGATTCTATGTTCGCTCTTTATGATACCGCTTCTTTCGCCTCGTGTCAACCGAACACGCGAAATTCATTCAACTTCTCCCCGCAAGGCTTGACGAATTCGCCGATTCACGGTACAATGAAGCAGATGGAAACCCCTTTCCCATTTTGCACGATTTCGGTACATAAAAAGAGGAGGATTTTTCCGATGAAGTATGTTCTTGGTATTGACCTTGGCACGTCCGGCACCAAAACGGTGCTGTTCGACCAGTATGGCACGGCGGTCTGCTCCGCGCTGGTGGAGTATCCACTGTATCAGCCGCACAATGGCTGGGCGGAGCAGAAGCCGGAGGACTGGTATCATGCGGCGGTGGACACCATCCGCAGCGTGCTGACGAAGTCCGGTGTGGATAAGAAGGACGTCGTTTCGATGGGCATCAGCGGTCAGATGCACGGTCTGGTCATGCTGGATGAAGCAGGGAACGTCCTGCGCCCGTCTATTATCTGGTGCGACCAGCGCACAGCGGCGGAATGCGACCAGATTCACGAAATTGTCGGCCGCGATCAGCTGATTGCGATTACGGCAAATCCCGCGCTGACTGGCTTCACGCTGTCGAAGCTGCTGTGGGTGCGCAATCACGAGCCGGAAGTGTACGCCAAGTGCCGTCACATTCTCCTGCCGAAAGACTATGTGCGCTATATGCTGACCGGCGATTTCGCGACTGAAGTCAGCGACGCATCTGGGATGCAGATGCTCGATGTGCCGAACCGCTGCTGGTCGGAGAAGCTGCTGAACATGCTGAACATCGACCCGTCGCTGCTGGCGAAGGTGTACGAATCCTGCGAAGTGACGGGTCACATCTCCAAGGCGGCAGCGGAGTTGACCGGGTTGAGCGAAGATACGCTTGTCGTCGGCGGCGCGGGCGACAACGCGGCGGCGGCTGTCGGCACAGGTGTTGTCGAGGACGGGCGCGCATTCACCACCATCGGCACGTCCGGCGTTGTGTTTGCCCACACGGACAAGCTCGCCATCGACCCCAAAGGGCGCGTGCACACGTTCTGCTGCGCTGTGCCGGGCGCATGGCACGTCATGGGCGTGACGCAGGCGGCGGGTCTGTCGCTGAAGTGGTTCCGCGACAACTTCTGCATGGCGGAGAAGGAAGCCGCCGCGCTCATGGGCGAAGACCCCTACAACCTGATGAACAAGCAGGCGGCGCAGTCCCCCATCGGCGCGAACAAGCTGCTGTATGCCCCCTACCTGATGGGCGAACGCACCCCGCACCTTGACGCGGACTGCCGCGGCATGTTCTTCGGCTTGAGCGCGATGCACACGCGCCGCGACCTGCTCCGCGCGGTCATGGAGGGCGTCACCTACTCTTTGAAGGACTGCCTGAATGTGCTGGCGGAAATGGGCGTTGCGCCCGAAACGATGCTGGCTTGCGGCGGCGGCGGCAAGAGTCCGCTGTGGCGGCAGATGCTGGCGGATGTGTTCCAGATGCCGGTTGCGACGACGGTGAACACGGAAGGTCCGGCGCTGGGCGTGGCAATTCTGGCGGGCGTCGGTGCGGGACTGTACGCGAGCGTGCCGGAAGCGTGCCGGGCGATGATTCATGTGAATCCGGCGCAGAACCCGATTGCGGAGAATGTGCCGCAGTATGAGAAGGTGTATGCGCTGTATACGAAGCTGTATCAGGCGAATAAGGGGCTGTATAAGGAATTGGCGAAGCTGTAAGGGCTGATTGCTTCGGGACGCCAAAGCGCAGCACGCGGAAGGAGTATGGCAGCGAAACCAACTCAATCGCGCGAAGGGGTCAAGGGGCAATTGCCCCTTGCGGAGTCCAGAGGCGGCGCCTCTGGTGGGGCTTGGGGCAACGCCCCAACTGTTCCACGGGCGACCAGTTATGCCAAACGCGCTCAACAAAGGGCGCAGGCAGCGAAGCGTCCCTGCCAGTAACTTTGCGCGTCCGCAGACGCGCCCCCAAGCTGCTCTTTCAACCTATTCAACATTGTCGCGCCAGATGGGCGCGACTGACCAGCATCGGGAGAAGTCGTTTTCTCTCGGTGCTGGTCTTTTTTGTTGCAGGGATTTCGCCTCTGCGGAGGCGACCAGAGGGCTTTGCGGTCGCCCTCTGGACTGCTTCGCAGCGCACACTCCCATAATTGATTTTGTTTGTTGCATGGAGAACCGCGTCTATGGGCATAATTCAGGCGCGCAAAATCCCCCCATGCAAAAAGCCGCCGCGTTTTGCCCGCAGCGGCTATTGTTATCCACAAAGATTCCACATTTCTTGCACTTATTCCACATCCATGTCCTCGAATGCTTCCAGCCCCTTCTTTGCCTCCGCCTTTGCGTCGCCGTGGCGGACGAAGCACATCGTGACGAAGCTCAGGGCGGAGAAAATTGCAGCATAAGGGAAAAGCACGCGGTAGTCGATGGCGCGCATCAAAGAACCCGCGGCAATCGGCGTGACAACCTGCGCAACCATCGAAAACGTGTAGTAGTAGCCCGTGAAGCGCCCGATGTCGCTGCCGCGGCACATTTCCACTACCATCGGCAGAGAGTTGACGTTAATCGCCGCCCACGCCAGACCGACCAGGGCGAAAACGACGTACATCACCGGGGTGATAACGCTCGACGTGCAGGTAAGGACGAAGCCGAGCAGGAAGCAGAGCGTCAGCAGGGCAACGCCAAGCTGAATCGTCCGCTTGCGCCCGATTTTCGCTGCCAAAGCGCCAATCGGGATGTAGGAGCAAATCGCACCCGCCGTCGCGACGAGCAGGCACGTTGATGCGCCGCCCAAGCCCTCGCCCATCACCTGCTCAATGTACTTCGTGAACCACGTCGTCACGCCATTGTAGGCGATAAACCAGAGCGAAATGGACGCCAGCAGGAAGGTCAATGACCGCTTGACCTCCTTTGGCAGCACTTCGTTGCCCGATTCATCCTTCGCGGCGAGGTTCCAATCCGGGTGCTGCTTCTCCAGCGCGCGGTTCTCTTCGGACAGCCTCTTTTCCTTCACCGTCAGCGCCAGCACAAGCACCGATACTGCCATAATCAGCGACACGATGATAAACAGCGGCTGATAATCCACATGTCCCGCCACCTTGCGCGACGCGGGGTACAGCACTGCCGCCAGCGCCAGATACAGAATGCCGCCGACCGCGCCCATCAGGTTGATGACGGCATTGCCGCGGCTGCGCAGGGGCTTCGGGGTCACATCCGGCATCAGCGCCACCGCCGGGGAGCGGTACACGCCCATCGCAACGAGCAGCAGCGCCAGCACCGCGATGAACAGCCCCAAAATCAGCGGCGAGGGCGACGCGGCATAGGCGTTGTCCAGCACGGGCAGCAGGTTCATCAGTACGACCGCCGCCGCTGTGCCGCCAATGATGTAGGGCATCCGGCGGCCAATGCGCGTATCCGTCTTATCCGATAGAGCGCCGAAGAGCGGCAGCAGGAACAGCGCCAGCACATTATCCGCCGCCATGACCGCGCCCGCAATCGTCTCGTTCAGGTGGAAAGTATCCGTCAGAATCAGCGTCATCACGCTGTCATACATCTGCCAGAAAATGCAGATGGACAAGAACGCCAGACCGACCAGCATGGTACGCTTGGTGTTGAGCTTCACGGCAAATTTCGCCCCTTTATTGAATAATCCGTTCCAGTTTATCACGTTTTGCGCCGAATGTCCATGCGTTCACACAGATTTCGTTCTTCCTTTGCGGAATTCTTACGCTTGCGCATTTTTTCCTTTACGAAACCGATTTTCCGTTGTATAATAAGAAATGGTACTCGATAAAGAGGAGGCGAACGGAGCATGGAGACGGGCAAACGATGCCTGATTGTCGTGGACTACCAGAAGGACTTTGTGGACGGTTCTCTCGGCTTTGAGAAGGCTGTCACGCTTGACCACGGGATTGCTGAGAAAATCCGCCTGTATCACAGCCGCGGCGACGACGTGATGTTCACGCTGGATACGCACAATGACGACTACCCGGTCACGCAGGAGGGGAAAAATCTCCCCGTGCCGCACTGCATCGCCGGAACGCCTGGACACCGCCTGTTCGGGGAAACAGCGGCGTGCCGCCAAAAGCAGGACATGGTGTTCTTCAAGCCGTCTTTCGGCTCGATGGAGATGCTCTGCTACCTGCGCACGCACCCGTATCAGGAAATCGAACTGGTCGGCGTGGTAACGAACATCTGCGTGATTTCAAACGCCGTGCTGTGCAAGGCAGCGCTGCCGGAAGCGCGCGTGTCCGTGGATGCGTCGCTTTGCGCGTCCAATGACGAGGTACTGCACGAAAAGGCGCTCGATGTGATGCGCGGACTGCAAATCAATGTGACAAATTTCGACAAATAAGATAGAACAGGATGGGCAAAGCAATGGCAAATCGACCGCAGGAAAACCCGACGATGCTCTGTGATTTCTATGAACTCACGATGGGCAACGGCTACTACCGCAACGGCTTCTACAAGCGCAATGTGTATTTCGACGTGTTCTTCCGCAACGTGCCTGACGGCGGCGGTTTCGCGATTGCCGCGGGGCTGGAGCAGATTGTCGAGTACATCCAGCAGCTGCATTTCTCCGATGATGATATTGCTTATCTGCGCGGCAAGGGAATTTTCGACGAGGGCTTCCTCACCTACCTGAAGAACTTCAAGTTCCACGGCGATATTTACGCCGTCCCGGAAGGCACGCCCGTGTTCCCCGGCGAACCGCTGCTGACCGTCCGTGCGCCCGCGATTGAGGCGCAGCTGATTGAAACGTATCTGCTGCTGGAGATTAACCACCAGTCGCTGATTGCAACGAAGGCGAACCGCATCGTCCGCGCGGCGCAGGGACGCGCTGTGCTGGAATTCGGCTCCCGTCGCGCACAGGGCGCGGACGGCGCGGTCATCGGCGCGCGCGCGGCGTACATCGGCGGCGTGGCAGGCACGGCGTGCACGCTGACGGACGTGCTCTACGGTGTTCCGGCGGGCGGCACGATGGCGCACTCGTGGGTGCAGATGTTCCCGACGGAATACGACGCCTTCAAGACCTACTGCGAGCTGTACCCCGACAACGCGACGCTGCTGGTTGACACCTACAACACGCTCAAATCCGGCGTGCCGAACGCTATCCGCGCGTTCAAGGAGATTCTGCTGCCGCGCGGCATCACCAATTTCGCCATCCGTCTGGATTCCGGCGACATTTCGTATTTGTCCAAGAAGGCACGCAAGATGCTCGACGAGGCGGGTCTGCCGAACTGCAAGATTACCGCGTCGAACTCGCTGGACGAATACCTTATCCGCGACCTGATGATGCAGGGCGCGCAGGTGGATACCTTCGGCGTGGGCGAACGGCTGATTACGAGCAAATCGAACCCCGTTTTCGGCGGCGTGTACAAGCTGGCGGCGATTGAGGATGACGAGGGCAACATCATCCCGAAAATCAAGGTCAGCGAGAATACAGCAAAGATTACCAACCCGCACTTCAAGCGCCTGTACCGCCTCTACGACCGCGAAAGCGGCAAGGCGATTGCCGACGAGCTGACCCTGCGCGACGAGGTCATTGACCCGACGAAGCCGCACGTCATCTTCGACCCGAACGCGACGTGGAAGACCAAGGAACTGACCGACTTCACCGTGCGCGAACTGCAGGTGCCGATTTTCCAGAACGGCGAACTCGTCTACGAGCTGCCCGAACTGAACGACATCAAGGCATACTGCCGCCAGCAGATTCACACGCTGTGGGACGAAGTGAAGCGCTTTGAGAACCCCCACACCTACTACGTTGACCTCTCCCAGAAGCTTTGGGACGTCAAGCGCGGACTGCTGGAAGCCGCAAAATGCTAATTTTCCCCTTCGTACTACGATAAGGAGGCGTTTTCCATGCGCATAGAGCAGCAGAATCACCGGCTCATCATCCACGATGGCAGAAGCGAATGCTGGATTGACCCTTGGGGCAAGGACAGTCTGCGCGTGCGCATGAGCGCCGAGCCGGGCATGGACGGCCACGACTGGGCGCTGACCGAACCGGTTGAAGCGACGGACGTCGTCATCCGCAGCGAAGTCATCGACACGACCGATCCGTGGTACAAGGGCGATGAGTGGGCGAAGTACCACCAAACCGGCACGGAATGGACGCTGACGAACGGCAAAATCACCGCGAAAATCTCCACTGAGGGGTGGATTACGTTCCTGAACCAGCGCGGTGAGGTGCTGACGGCGGAATATTGGCGCAACCGTGACCGCATCAACCGCTACTGCGTCCCGCTGCGCGTTCCGGCGCGTGAACTCAAGCCCATCCCCGGCGGCACGGATTTCTCCCTCACTGCACGCTTCGAGGCGTATGACGACGAGATGATTTTCGGCATGGGGCAGTATCAGGATTGCCATTTGAACAAGAAAGGCTCTGTGCTGGAGCTGGCGCACCGCAATTCGCAATCAAGCGTGCCGTTCTTCGTGTCCAGCCGCGGCTACGGCTTCCTGTGGAACAATCCGGCAATCGGTACGGCGGCGTTCGGCACGAATGTGACGGAGTGGTCGGCAAAATCCACCAAAAAGCTGGATTATTTCATCACGGCGGGCGACACCCCGGCGGACATCGAAGCGAACTACACCGCTGCGACCGGGCGCACCCCTATGATGCCCGAATACGGCATGGGCTACTGGCAGTGCAAGCTGCGCTACCGGACGCAGGAGGAACTGCTGTCCGTCGCGCGCGAAATGAAGCGCCGCGGGCTGCCGCTGGACGCCATCGTCGTCGACTTCTTCCACTGGACGCGGCAGGGTGATTTCCGCTTTGAGCCGCGGGACTGGCCGAATCCGCAGGCGATGGTGGACGAATTGAAAGCAATGGGCGTGGAGACGGTCGTCTCCGTGTGGCCGACCATCGACGAAAAGAGCGTCAACTTCGGCGAAATGGCAGAGCGCGGCTTGCTGGTGACGGCTGACCGCGGCAACGCGATTGTCATGACGTGGATGGGCAACACGTTCTTCTTCGACGCGACGAACCCGGAAGCGCAGGCATTCGTCTGGGAGCAGTGCAAGAAGAACTACTACCAGTATGGCATCCGCTGCTTCTGGCTGGACGAGTCCGAGCCGGAATACGGGCCGTATGACTTTGACAACTACCGCTATTACGCCGGCCCTGCCCTGCAGTGCACAAACACCTACCCCGTCGGCTACGCAAAGTGCTTCTACGATGGATTGCGCGAAGCGGGCGAAACGGAGATTCTGTCGCTTGTGCGCTGTGCATGGGCGGGCAGCCAGAAATACGCCGTTCTCACTTGGTCGGGCGATATTTCCTCCACCTTCCGCGCGATGCGGGAGCAGCTGCAAGCGGGTCTGAGCATGGGCATGGCAGGCATTCCGTGGTGGACGAGCGACATTGGCGGCTTCCTCGGCGGTCAGGTGGATGACCCGGCGTTCCGCGAACTGCTGGTGCGCTGGTTCCAGTGGGCGTGCTTCTGCCCGGTCTTCCGGATGCACGGTGAGCGCAGCCCGTGGTACGAGCGCGATCAGGAGTACATCGGCGACGTGCGCCAGCTGACAAGCGGTCAGAGCAACGAAGTCTGGTCGTTCGGCGACGAGGTGTATGATATTCTGCGGAAGTACCTGTTCGTGCGTGAGCGGATGCGCCCGTACATCCGCGAGGTGATGCGCGCCGCCCACGAGCACGGCGACCCGGTCATGCGTCCCCTGTTCTACGGCTTCCCGGCGGATAAAGCCGCGTGGTCTGTGGCGGATGCGTACCTCTTCGGCGCGGACGTGCTGGTTGCCCCGGTGCTGGAAGCGGGCGCAAGGGTGCGCGACGTGTATCTGCCCGCAGGGGCTGACTGGATGGATGCCGCGACGGGCGCGGAATACGCCGGCGGACAGACCGTGCGCATGGATGCGCCGCTGGACACCATGCCCGTGCTGATTCGGAAGGGCAGCGGGGTCAGGGTGTATTCGGACGACTGATATTGATATATGAAGACGGCGCATGTGCGGATAAATGCACATGCGCCGCTGTTTATTTGGTTGCTGCTTATACTAATTCGATTCTAAAACATGGCATCGAGCATAGCAGATTTTTCGTTCTGGCAAAGCTGAGTGAAGCGAGGCGTACTGGAGGTACGCGCGAGCGGAACGAAGCAAAGCCAGGGCGGAAAAGATGCTGTGCGAATGACATGGTTTAGATGAGAATTAGTATTAGTGTAGACCCATCGGCTGCTGCTGAATCCACTGGCTCTGCATTGCATCCAGCTTGCTCAGTGCCTCTTCCTTCGTCAAGTCTTGGTGGAAATACGCCATCAGGACATCCGTCGCGCTCTCCTCGCCCCAGAACATGCCGGAAATAATCGCCCCGGTGTGCAGGTCAAAGTGCGGCAGCATCTCACGGTAAGCCTGCAGCTCTTCCTCCGTCACGCCCGGATTCACCAACCCGTCGGTATCCTCGAACAGCTCGAAGTTCGACTTTTCGCCAATGTCGGATTCCGCCACAGCTTCGATAAACGCGTTCGCCAGCGCCTGATGTTCGCTGTCCGCGCGGATGACAAGCATCTGCAAGTAGGTGATGATGCACGGTTCGCCCTCCGCATCGAATGCGGGCGGCAGAATGTACTGCTCGTTTTCCTCAAAGCCGATGACGACCGGTGTGAAGCCAGCATTTGTATACAGACTGCCTGACTTTTCGCCCCATGCGGCGGCATTCCACGGCTTTTCCTCCGCTTCGTTCATCTGAAAATCCGCCACGCGCAGGAAATCCAAGCTGTCCAGCATATCCGTAAAATCCGAAGTGCTGAAATCGCGGTACGTCCCCCGTGTGCCATCCGTCTGATAGTACTCGCACAGGTACGCAATCACCAGCTCATCCAGCGTATATTCCAGCAGCGTTTCCGGCACGTTCTGGTCGGTAAAGCTGCTGTCACTGCCGACGGTGATGGACGTGTCGTACCACTTGCGCATCTGCTCGATGTACTCGCTCATCGTCGTCGGCACTTCGCCGAGGAAGCTGCCGTACATCCGCAGAAGCTCCGTGTTCACCGTGCGCGTGTTTGCAAGCACTGCGCGCGGATAGGCATACACCTGCTGCTGATAGGTCACATAATCGCGGAAAGGCGTGTACATCTTCGCCATGTTCGCAAGCAGGGTTTCGGAGGACAGCGGCGCAATCAGCCCCTGATGCACCAAACGGTCTAAATTGGTGAAATTGCTCGCCGTCAGGAACACGTCAACGTTCGTGCCGTTTTCCAGCGCATCGTCCATTTGCTCGGTTGTCATAATCTCAAAGCGCACTTCCACGCCCGGATGCTGTTCGCTGAAGCGGTCAGCGGCTTTTTGCATCCACCACACATCGTGTTCTTCACAGGCGACTGTCAGGACGGTGGATTCCGGCGTTTCCGCAAAGGCGGCGTACACCGGGTTCAGCAGGATCATCACCAGCAGAATCGGCAGAAACCATCGTTTCATGTTCATTCCTCGCATTTCTCGTCGTGTCGTACTGCGCTTATGCTGCGTTCATGGGCGTGTGCAACGGATTCACCTCTTTCGGACGATGTTTGTCCAAAGCGGCTTTCATGTTTCCATTTTCACCATAACATAAGTTGTTTCATTTGTCAAGTATTTTTTGTTTCGTCATTGGAAAAAAACAGCAATTATTCTTTCCACCGATACACTCTCTTCCGCCCCGCCGCGTCCACCGTCGATACGGCGATGTCCCCGCACCCTTCCGGCAGAACGCAGAACCACGGCAGTTCCGGCTGTTTCCGGCTTCGGCGGAAGCGCTGCATCACTTGCAGCCCCTCCGGCGTGATTTTGCCCACGCTCCAGCTTTCCAGCGTGTCCAGCTGCTGCTCGGTCTTCGGGAAGGACGGGTGCGCGGCGTGGAAGCCCGTCAGCAGCAGCATCCCACCGTGGCCGTTGTACTCCCCTTCCAGCGGCGTTTCGTCCATCGTGCAGGGGCAGTCAATCGTCAGGTCGCTGCACTCCAAGCGGCTCGCTGTGGTCAGAATCGCCTCCGGGCTTTTGTCCACGCCGACAAAGCGGCAGCCCAGCGACTGCGCGGCTTCCATCGCCGTGCCGCTGCCGCAGCACAAATCCGCCACCATGTCCCCTTCGCGCACGACGGGCAGCAGCAGCCGCTCCAGCAGCTTCAGCGGCTTCTGCGTCGGATAACCCGTGCGCTCCGGGTCTTTCTGCTGCAAATGGCTGATGTCGCTCCACACGTCGCCCGGATACACCGGCGCATCGTCGTAGTAGCGGTAGACCTTGCCGCCAGTGGTGATTTGGCTGTAACTCCGCCCGTTCTCGTCCACGCAGCGGCGCATGTGGTTCTTGCGGTGCTCCGCGCGCGCCAGCGGAACGCGCCGCAAGTCGAAGTGGTAGTCCTTCGAGCGCGCGTAAAGCAGGATGGTATCATGCTTGCGGCTGAAGTATTTCTTCGCGCGCCCGCCGCTCTCGTAGCTCCAGACGATTTCGTTCAGGAACATATCCTCCCCGAAGATCTCGTCGCACAGCAAGCGGGCATACGCGCTCGTCCGCCAGTCCAGATGCAGATACAGCACACCCGTGGGCAGCAAGAGGTCTTTCGCGCGTTCAATCAGCGAACGCAGCAGTTCCAGATATTCCTTCGTGTCGGCAAAGCGGTCGATATACGCCGGATATTCAGGCATCGGGCGACCCGTTTTCCAGCCGGACGTGCCGAAGCGGCGGCGGCGCGTGAACGTCTCCCCCGTCATGAACGGCGGATCAATATACACCGCCTGCACCTGCCCCGCCAGCGCTGACAGCGCGGGCTGCTGCTGGTAAGCATCCCCGCACAGGAGCAGATTTTGCCCCGACCCGGTGACTTCCCGCGAGATTTCTACCGCCTCAAACATGTTCCTTCCTCCCGCGATACTGCGCCCGAAGCGCCTTTAATTCGTCCTGCATGTCCGTCAAACGCCGCAAATGCGCCGCCTGCTGATTGTCCTGCGCAAGCAGATTCGCCGCCTGACGCACTGCCGCGACAAAATCCTGCGAAAGGGCGCTTTTCCCCTGTCGTGCCAGCGGACAGACCGATTGCGCAGCCGCATCCGTCGCGATTTTCACGCCATCGGGGCGCAGGAGCATCACCAGCGGAAACATTCGGCACGCCAGCGGACGATTCGCGCGGCTGCAGCGCCCCTCGCAGACGAGAATCGTCCCGTGCGGCGAATCCACGAGCGTAAAGCCTTCTTCGCCGCGATACATTTCCGCCTCGCCCGGAAACAGCAGCATCCCCGTCTCCTCACCGGGATGCGTTTGGCAGCACGCGCCGCCGCATACCAGCCCACAGTCCGTTTGCAGCGGGGTAATTTCTTCCAGCAGCTTTCGCGCCGCCACGAGCGATTCGGGAAGCATTCTCTCATCCTCCTGATGATTCTTGTTCTTATTTTACAACATTCTGCCCATTCTGCATAGCCCCTTGCAAACTTTTATCCCCCAAAAAGACAAAATGCCCGCTGATTTTCACCAGCGGACACCGTGGATTTTGCAATTACGCTTCCGGCGTTGCCACAAGGAAGCAGTAGTCATTCAGTTCCCCAGACTCTTCGGAGAAGAAGTTGTAGAACGTGAAGTTGTACAGGAAGCGCTCGGCGGCATACACGCCATAGCCATCCTGATTGTGGTCGGTGGTGTCGTAGGGGTCGGCGACGATAATCACGTCATCCTGCGTGGTTTCCGTGCCCATCGTGTCGTAGCCGATGATGACCTGCCAGTGGCCGCCCCAGTCGTTCCAGCCAATCATGATGGGGTTGCCCGCCGCCAGCTGCTGCTGGATGTACTCGAAGGTGAAAATATCCGCAACTTTCTCGCCCGCGTCGATGGCGGAGTAGCAGTTGAAACCGCCCACGCCGTTAAAGATATCCACCATTTGGCTCATGCTGGTCGCGCCGGGCTTGTCGCCAATCGTGCCGCGCAGCTGCGCCAAGGTCTGCTCGTTGTAGTCGCCCAGCTTGCCGTACCAGTTCATCACCATCAGGGCGCTGACAACGCCGCAAGACCATTCGCTCGTCTGCTGCATGGTCTGGAAATGCGGCAGGATGGTCAGCGTGTCGGTCGAGGTCATGTTGTAGAAGTCGAGACGGCTGAAGTACGGGCTGTCCACATGGTCGCCCGCGCGTTCAACGCTGTCCGCGCCGTCTTCCGGGCTGAGATCCACCGCGTAGGGAATCTTCATCTCGTCGGAGTAGTTGCCGTGCGTTTCGTCCGCCAGCGCCGCGACGCTCAGGAGCATCGCCAGAGACAGGAGCAGGGAAAGGAACTTCTTCATGGGGGTCGTCCTCCTAATAAGTATTTCGTCGCAGGCTGGCTGGGTAAAATAGGTACGAAAAAAGGTGATGTTTGCACAGCACACACCACCCCGAAAGCATCTTTTCAGAAAGCGTTCGGAGATAAGGATAGGTTGTCAGAGTCAGCAGCAATTCCTTGCGGGACTGCCTCAAGTAAAGACTTACTTTTACTACTCTTATTGACCATTTCACAAGTTGCTGCGCGTCGTGACGCACAAGGGAAACCCGGTGAAACTGAGCTTTGAACTCATACGGCTTCCAAATGGAGCGAACCCGCATGGGGAAACCGTATAATCAATGAGATGCAGCGAAAGCTGCGTGCGAGTTTATACCCCGCATCGGCATTTGACCCGGCTGTCCGTTCGGCCTTGCGCCCCTTGCGGGACGGGTCAGTGTCTTTTACCCGGAATGACTCTAACTCATTCCTTATCCGCGACGGGGTCGATTATACCGAAAGTTCCCCCGCTTGTCAATACTTCCCGAAATATTTTTGTCGTTATTTGAACGTAATTGTCGCGGTGAGGATTTCCTTCTGCCACTGCGTCGCCTTGCCATCCTTGCCGAACACGCCGACGCGGCATTCCAGCTGCACTTCGCAGGATTTCAGATGGCTCGTGTCCGCCTCGGTCAAATCCACCTGAAAGCCTGCCGACACCGTGCCGTCCGGATTCTGCGTCAGGAAGGCACCGATAAGCGGTGTGTCCGTTGTCTGACCGTTGACTTTCAGGAATTGCAGGGTTGGCGCAGCTTCCATGCCAATAGGCACGAGCGTCTTGGCGTTCTGCTCCGCCCATTCCGCCCACGAAATGCCGCTGGGGTCGAGTTTTGCGTCGACTGGGGTCGTTAAACGCACTTCATGCTCCATGTCAGCTTCCACCGCGACCAGCTGCACACTTTCATCCGCAGAGATGACGGCAGACGCGAACAGCTGCCCATTCTCCGGGGAGTAGACACCATCCTGCACCGTGAAGGTCACGCCGCCGATGGTCAGGCTGTCGCCCGAAGTACCAGCCTTGCCCGTCAGCAGCCCCAAGTGGTCATCCGCTTCGTTCTCGATGGGATGCCCCGCGTTCCAGACCAGTTCCGTGTGCGTGACGACCGCTGCATACGCCGTCGTCAGCACCAGCACAAGCGCTGCCGCCAGCACCATCGCGCGCCGCGGGAACGCGACATGCCGGCTCTCCTCGCCCTTGGGAAGCGACGATGCAACCCGCTGCCGGAAGCTATCCGGCGTGTCGCCATAGGCGCGCTGCCATTTTTCCTGCTTCGTTTTATTCATCTTCCAACAGCTCCTTCAACTCGTCGGACTGCCGCAGCTTCTCTCTGCCGCGGTGCAGTCGGCTCTTGACTGCGCTCTCCCGTATGCGCAGCGTGCGGGCAATGGTGCGAATGTCCATGCCCTCCATGTAGTGCAGGACAATCGGCAGGCGCAGTGTGTCCGGCAGCGCGGTCAGGGCGCGGCACAGCATTTCGTCCGCATTCTGTGCTTCCCATTGCGCCGGCTGATTTTCCCCGACTTCCGCCATCGGGATGATTCGGCGGCTTCGGCGCATGATGGCATAGCACTCATTGATGAGGATGCGTGTCAGCCACGTCTCCATGTACTGCTCCTGCCGCAGCAGGAAGCGCCCGCGCCATGCCTTTTCCAGCGCGGACTGCACGGCATCTTCGCGGTCAGCCTCGCAGCGCAGCAGCGTGCAGGAAACGCGGTAGAGCCTGTCCTGCATCGTCAGCACGCGCTGGGTGAATTCCGTCTGCGTCACTGCGCTCTCCCTCCTTTCCGCCTGTTAGATGGGGAAGAATGCAAAAAGTTGCGGGGGAAGATGAATTTTTTTCTTGCTGATGGGCAGCGCCCCTTGGGTTCCCCCAATTAACACGCGGGCACAGCATGAATGTGTCACCAACCCAATCGCGCGAAAGGGTCAAGGGACGAAGTCCCTTGCGGGGTCAAGGGGCAGCGCCCCTTGGGTTCCCCTATAAACACGCGGGCACTGTATGAATGTGTCACCAACCCAATCGCGCGGAAGGGTCAAGGGAGGAACTCCCTTGCAGCGCCCCTTGGGTTCCCCCAAAAAACAAAACAGGGCGGAGGATTGCTCCTTCCGCCTGTCCGCGTTTAGTGCGGGAAGTCAAGATGGAAAATGTGAATTACGCCTCAAAAAACGGCAGCACTGCAGCCGATGCCGCTTCTTCATCCGCGCCATCGCAGACGAGGAACATCTCATTCTGCTCGTCCGCATCCAGCGACAGCAGCCCCAGCATCGACTTGGCATTGACAACCTTCTGATGGCGGCGGATCATCACGCGCGCGTCAAAGCGGCTGGCGGTTTGCACCACCTGCGCGGCAAGGGTGCGGTTCAGCGGCTGATGATTCGGAAAGGTAATCGGCTTGACAATCATGAATATAGCCTCCTTGATTCGGCTTTCGCTTCGCCTTTAGTGTATCACAACATGGCGAATAATGCAAGAATCGCACATAAAAAGTACATTCCCGTTATTTGTCCGGCTTCTGTTCAGCGGCTTCCTTGCGGTCGGCTTCCTCCGCCTGCTGAATCAGCAGCATCAGGCGGCGCATCCGGTGGTTGACGGCGGATTTGGACAGCGGCGGATCAAGCTGCGCGCCAAGTTCGGTCAGCGACAAATCGACATTCTCCAGCCGAAGCCGCGCGATTTCCTGCAAGGCGGGCGGAAGCTCCCGCAAGCCGTGCGCAATCGTGTACCAGCGAATCGCGCTGACCTGCTGCTGCGCGGCGTTAAGCATCTTCTCCGAATTATGCTCGTCGCAATTGATGGCGCGGTTCGCCGCCCCGCGCGCCTGCTTGCGGATGCGCACATCCTCCAGCGCAAACACGCTGCCCGACGCGCCCATCAGCGCCAGACAGTCCGAAATCTGCTGCGCACCCTTCAAATACAGCACGGTCTGCCCCTTGCGCTGGAACGTGTGCACAGGCAGCTCCGCCTTCTCCAGCACGCGTGTCAGCTCGCGCACAAGCCCCGGTTCACTCGCGGTAATCTCAAAGTGATAGTCCTTGTCGGGCGATGTCATTGTCCCCGCGCCGAGGAATGCCGCCCGCAGGTACGCCCGGCGGCAGCACTGGCGCGTCAGGTGATGGCGCACAATCGTCCGCCGGTACGACACCACGCCGTTTTCGTCCTTATCAATCAGGTGGAGTGCCAGCATCAGCCGCTGTGAATCCTCGTCGCCGATGGTCAGCACGCAGGTGCGCCGTCCGCCCAATCGCGCGTGCTGGACGTAGTGCAGGCGCGGCGTAATCGCCATGCGCGCGGTCAGCAGGCGGAAAATCCGCCGCGCCAGCGCCGTGTTCTCCACGCGATACTGCACCTGCACGCGCCCGCCGCCGTGGAACGTCAGTGACCCGCTGGTGCGGTAGAGCGCCGCCAGTTCGCTGAGCATACAGCAGTTCTTCCCCAGTTCCAGTCGGCAGAGTTCATCCTTGACCGTGGCAGAAAACGACATTTACTGCACCTCCGGCCTTTCCTTCCAGTGCGCCTGCTCCAGTTCCAAGTCGCGATGGGTAACGCTGATGGCATAGCCCTGCTCACGCAAAAACGCCGCAAGCGCCTCGCAGATGGCAACACTGCGGTGTGCGCCGCCCGTGCAGCCAATGGCAATCGACAAGCGGTGCTTGCCCTCCTCCTGATAGTGTGGAATCAGGAACGTCAGCAGGCTTTGCATTTTCGTCATGAACTCCTGCGTCACGGGGTGACCCAAGACGAAGTCGCGCACATCCGCATCCAACCCGGTATGCCGCCCCAGCCCCGGAATGTAGAACGGGTTCGGCAGAAAGCGCACATCAAACACAAGATCCGCCTGCATGGGCAGCCCGCGTTTATAGCCGAAGGAATTCATCTCAATGTGCATGGCGTCAGGCTGACTGTCGCCGCTTAAAATCATTTCGAGCTTCTGGCGCAATTGCCGCGGCTTCAAGACAGAGGTGTCAATGATGTAATTCGCCGTTTCACGCAGGGGCTGCATGATAGCGCGCTCCTTGCCAATCGCTTGAATCAGCGACACGTTCTCCCCCGCCAGCGGATGGTCACGGCGCGTCTCCTTATAGCGGCTGACGAGCACGTCATCCGACGCTTCAAGGTAGAGCGTTTCGATTTGATAGCCGAGCTGCCGGCTCTCGGCAATCAGGTCGCTGACCGATTTTGCATCGAAGAACTCGCCGCTGCGCACGTCCACCGCCATCGCAACGAGGGGGCGGTGGAGCGCCGATTTCTCGATGGCTTCCATCATGCGGAACATCATATTCGGCGGCAGATTATCCACGCAGAATGCGCCCATATCTTCCAAATAGCGGTTGACGGACGTTTTGCCCGCGCCGCTTAGACCTGTCACCACGAGAAAACGCATGATAAAACTCCTCCTTTGTTCCGATCGGCGCGGAATGCACGCATAGCTGCTGTGCTTTCAGCAGGATAATGATAATTTCCCTGATTTTTCCGTTGCAGGAAACATCCTTGTTCCCCTTACACCTGCTCCACAGGTGCATCTTCGCCAAGAATCTTGATTTCAGGCTCCAGCTTGACGCCCTTCTGCCGGTAGACGACGCGCTGGACGTGCGCCATCAAGGCAAGGAAATCTTCGGCAGTGCCGCCGCGGTTGATAAGGAAACCGGCGTGCTTTTCGCTCACCTGTGCGCCGCCGATGCGCGCGCCCTTCAGGCCGCACTCATCAATCAGCTGCGCAGCGAATGCGCCTTCCGGGCGCTTGAACGTGCTGCCCGCGCTGAAGAAGGTCAGCGGCTGCTTTTCGGCACGGCGGCGGTTAAAATCCACCATTTCCGCGAGCAGTTCTTCGCGCTTGCCCGGCGGCAGCTGCACGGTGACGTGCGTAATAATCTTGTTTTCCTTCATCAGGCGCGAAAAACGGTAGCCGAAATGCAGGTCAGGGCGGCTGTAACGAAACGGCTCGCCCGCCATGTTGTAGCCCTCAACCAGCGTCACCACTTGACTCATTTCGCCGCCGTACGCGCCCGCATTCATGTACACACCGCCGCCAATCGTCCCCGGAATGCCGCTGGCGAAGGTCAATCCGCCAAGGTCGCAGTCCGCCGCCGCCATCGACAGGCTCGACATCATCGTGCCCGCCTGTGCGCGAATGCGGTCGCCGTTCACTTCCACACCGCGCAAATTGCGGCAAATGCGAATCACCAATCCGCGGATACCGCCGCTGCGCACAAGCAGATTGCTGCCATTGCCGATGACCGTAACAGGCACGTCCAGTTCCCTCGCGGCATCAATCATCAGCGGAATTTGCGCTGGGTCGTCCGGATTTGCCATCAAATCCGCCGGGCCGCCCAAATGCAGCGTCGTATAGCGCGCCATATCCGCGTTTTCTTCCAACTGGAGGGTGGGCGCGGCGTTTTTCAGCCGGAGCGTCAATTCACGCAGAGTGCTTTCACGCATGTGCATTCCTCCCCTTTCCTATTTTACACGATATTTTCTCTCTCCACAAGATGGAACGTCACTTTCTCCTGTGATTTCTATGCGATTTCGCCGGTGAATATGCTCATCCGCAAAAAAGGCTGCGTCCACGTTCCTGTGGAACACAGCCGGAAGATTCGTCAAACTTCCATCGCCTCAAAGCGCCGACACCATGTATATTTGCTGATAGCGCTCGACAGCGCGTTCGGGCAGTAGTAATTCAGCAAATCGCGGATGTAGGGCGGCATCACCTGATTATACTTGACCTCCAGAATGATGTCGTTGTTATCAAACGGCGGCACGGTCGCCACGGCCGGGTTGAACAGGTCGATGCTGTTCATGCCGGAGCGAAGCTGCTTATCAAACGTGATGCGCACCTCTTCCGCCGGATGCAGATACGCCTCGCGCACATAGTCAACAATGACGACCGGGCGCAGGAGCTTGCACGTCATTTCGCGATAGAGGTCGGACAGCAGGCCATAGCGCGTCTGTTCCAACCCAGTCGGATCGCAGGCAATAATTTGCTCCGCCAAATCGCGCGGAATACCCAGACTGCGCTTGGAAATCAGGCTGCCGACTTTCGTCTTGCACTCCAGCTTGATGTTCGTATCGCGCATGTTATAGATGCGGATGCGATACTTGTCGCGGTTCTGGTCGCCGTCCATCTTGTCGAAGTAGGCGTCATTGAAGATGGTATCGAAGTATAGCGAACGAATGTGATATTCGTTGTTGACATCACCGTTCGGGTCGCGCCACAGCACACGGTCAAGCTGGCGCGACAGTACCTGATACTGCATCTCGTTGATGAAAAATTTCAGCTCATGCCGAAGAGGGATATTGCGAGCCATAGCTTTCGCCCCCTTCTGATGGTTAAGTCCCTGCTTCCGTCTGGCACGCCACGAGCGTCGCGTCATGCACGCCCTCGATGCCCAGCATCAGCGCCACCAAATCCTGCTTGTTGTCCAGCCGAACCTCCCACGTCATTTCCGCGCCGGAGCGGGTCATCGTCTTGGAGCGCAGGCGGCGGTTCTTCACGCTGCGGCGCATCATCTGGTCAACGTCGTATTCCGCCTCTTCATCATAGTGAACAACGAGCAGGTAGGAGTTCGGCGTCGTGAAATGCACGAAAGTGAGCAGGAAGATAATCGCGGCAATCGCCGCCGCGACGACGAGCGCAATCGCATAGAGCTTTGCGCCGAGGAGGATGCCCATCGTCAGCGCCCAGAACATGTAGGCGGTGTCCATCGGGTCTTTGACCGCCGTGCGGAAGCGGACAATCGACAGCGCGCCCACCATGCCCATCGACAGCGCGACGTTGGACGAAATGCACATGACGACCGGGGTCGTAATGAGCGTCAGCATCGCCAGCGTCATGGCGAACGACGGGCTGTACAGCACACCGCGGAAGCACCGCTTGTACACAAACGCAATCAGCAGACCGACGAGCAGCCCCAGCACCAGACCCAGCACAATTTCAAACGGCGCAATCGCGCTGAACTGATCCGACAATGCACTCCTAAGCTGCTCCATAATGCCATTGGACGTAGATGTCACGTTGAGGGTTCCCATCCGTTTTTTCCTCCTATCAATACCGTTTTTTCATTATATCATGTTTTTAAGGGAGACGCAAGGGGGAGACTTCGTCTCGTCTCATCGCCCCTTGACCCCACCAGAGGCGCTGCCTCTGGACGCTGCAAGGGACTTCGTCCCTTGACCCTTTCGCGCGATTCAGTTGGTGACACTTTCAGGCAGTATGCGCGTGTTTATCCGGGAATGGATTAGCACAACTATGGATAACCCCAAAAGTTGCGGTGCCGAAGGGGTTGAGGGGGCGATCGGAAAGCCCCCTCCTCGCGCCCTCAGGCGCGAAACCCCTGCGGATTAGAGCACCGCATCATCCGGATAATCCGGCTGCGGGCCGAACAGCTCCTCCATCTCCGTCTTTGTCAGCTTGAACTCATCCTTGATGAAATCCCACAGGCGATGCGGGCGCACCTTCAAGGTGTTGTACAGTCGATTCACGCGGCTCTCCCAGTAGGTGTACGCGCCGTCAATCGTCGTCGGCACTTCGCTGGTCACCGCCTTGTCGTTCAGCTCGCCCCAGCGTTCCCAGTGGTTCTTCATCTCCGGCTGAATTTCCGCCAGCACGCCGTCCAGCACCTGCGTCATGTACTCCGTCGTGAACGTCTTGTACACATCCGCCAGCTTTTCGAGGAACTTGCGCTTGTAGTCGGGATGTTCCAGCAATTTCAGGAAAATCGTGTTGTCGATTTTCTGTTCGCCCATGCCCTTGACCTTTAGGTAGCTCCACGGGCTGTTGAACTTGGAGCTGTACAGCCCGTAGTCCGCATCATACCAAATCCACTTCCACTTGCTGCCTTCCTGATGCAGACGGTAGTAGCGGATGTTGCCGATGTCGGAGTTGCCCACGAACATTTCCAGCGCCATGTATTCAAACAAGTTGTCCACATCCACGTTGTCAAGGATGTACTGCAAATCATCCGGATTTGTCGCTGGGCTGCCCGCCTTGATTTTCTTCAGCATCGCGCGGTATGCCTTGTTCGAGCCGAAGTTGACCGAGCCGTTTGCTTCGAGGATGTCCATTTCATCCGCCTGATCAAGCGAAAGCCCCTCGAACTGCGCAATGAAGAAGCGGTCAACACGTTCGCGCAGGTTCATATGACCCCAGTACTTCCCGTTGAGGAAAACCGTTACGGGCTTCCACGCCTGATGAATCACCTGCGTTCCATACGCGTCAAGCAGACGCGACTGGAAGCCGTCCAGCAGGCGCGTGGACATGGCATCGTTGCCGGAATTGCGCAGGACAAGCGACTTATACTCCATGTAGGGGCGGTCATCAAAGAGTGCGGCGGCGAACGTCTTGCTGCCGTAGAGCGACTTGGCGCGCAGCTTCATGGATTTCTGCGGCATATCCAGCGAGTAGTTGCCAATGAGACCGATGGCGACGCCTTGGCTGATCAGCTGCGTGCCGTCTACGTCGTAATACTCCATGTAGCCTTCGCGCGGCGTTTTGCCGTACTTCCGATAGATGGTGTTCTTGAATGGAATGCCGCCGGACTTGTCGATGTTCGGGCCTGCCGCAAGCATACCGTTCTCTTCATTCCAGAGTTCATCCGGGTCAACGGTGATGCAGACAATCGGCGTTGTGTAGTACGTTTCCATCAGATACGTCCCAGTCGTCACGGTACTCGCCTTATACAGCGGGTTCGCCGGGAACGCGCGGGCACGGAGCGTCGTGGTGTGGGTAAAGGTAATATCCTGCCCCGTGTACAGGTAGCCCCTGTCCTGCGTGGGGGTAGAACCGTCGGTGGTATAGTAGACAGTTGTGTTCGCGGGAATCGTGAAGCCCGCCGTGACCGTTCCGTAGTGCTTGCCGGGCTGGAGGGTCAGTTCCGGCGCATCGGCATAGCCCAGGAACGTGTCATTGCCGTTCTGCGCGCCCGCAGTTGCCATGTCGTAATAAAAAAAGCCCTCGCGCCCGATGCTCCGGCCGTAGGACACATTTGTTGGAATCTCCGGCAGCACCACTTTGTCCAGTATTTTTCCCGTCGGATCCGCCAGCACCAACACCTCGCCGCCGCTCTTTTTCAGCTTGAAGGAGGTGTGCAGTTCGCCAGCGTTGCTCAGGGCCGTATCGCCGTCGCACCAGATGACCTTGTACTCACCCGGATTGATGGTCGTTCCCTGTGGAAACTGCCATTTTCGTGCGCGTCCAATATTGTCGGACAGGCCGTAGCCGGACAAATCGACCGCCTGATTGGAGGAATTGTAGATTTCCACCCAGTCGGTATAGCCGCCGGAAGGAGCCTTGACCGCCGTATCATTGGACGCCATAACTTCGGTCACATACACGCCTGTTGGGTTGAGGGAGCGGAGGATGGAATCCATCCTGCTCGCTCCCTCCTGCGTATTCGGCAGACCGGGCGTCGGGTTCTGCGTGATGATGAACACGCCGTTTTCGTTGCGCGCGTAGGACGCATCCTTCGGCACGTTATCCAGCGTCACGCGGTCAACAAGCCGTCCGCGGCTGTCCGACAGCACCACATTATCATGCTCCGCGCTGAGGCGGAAGTTCGCGTGCGGCACGGCATTCGGGTCGGTGTTGGGCGTTTCATCGCCGTTGCAGTAGACCAGATAGTACCCGTGCGGCTGAATCGTCGCGCCTTCCGGGAAGCGCCACTGGAGCGGCTTGCTCTCGTTGTCGCTCAGCGCGTAATTATCCAGCGAAATGACCTGATTGGTCGTGTTGTACAGTTCCACCCAGTCGCAGACGTTGCCGCTTGCATCGGTGTAGCCGGTCAGCGGATCCGGGCAGACCTCGTTGATGATGACCGCGCCGTCGGTTACCAGCGTCGCCGCGCGGTATTCCTGATGTCCGCTCGTCGTGTTCTCGTAGCCGGGGCTGTACTCGTTTGTTGTGCCCCAGCTGCCATCCGGCAGGCGCGCATAACTCTCGTCCACCCCCAGAATCGGGGTTTTCACCGAGTCGATGAGGTAAGCGTTCGGGTCATAGATGTACAGTTCCTCGCCATTGGAGGAAATGGAGAACTTTGCGTGCATCGGCTTTCCCGCAATCGCCTGATTTTTCTTGTCGCACAGCACAATCACGCGTTCGCCCGCCGCCAGCTCCATATCCGGGAACAGGAACTTAATCGACGTGCCCTTATTGGAAAGTCCGACGTCCTTGAGGTTGATGGCGTGGTCGGAGCTGTTCCAGATTTCCAGCCAGTCGGGATAATTGCCGTTTTCATCCGGCATCGCGGTTCTATTTGCCGCCATAACCTCGCTGAAAACCAATCCCTCATAATCACTCAGCGCACCGCCTGTGGAATGCACCAGATTATCCTGCGACCCCGCGGAATAATACGCCTTCTGCACCGGCTTTTTGGGGCTGACGATGACCACAATTGCCACCAGCGCAATCAGCACGGCGCAGACGAGGATATTCAGCACACGGCGTTTCTTCTTACGATATTTCACAGCGGGCGGCATCTGCTTCGGCTCTGCGCGACGCTGCCGTTTTTCAGGCTGATAAGACTGCATGGTAATCCTTTCTGCGGTCAGGAGGATATTCATCCCCGCCGCGGCGCAGGACGGTCAGGCGGATTTTCGCCATCCGTTTCCCTTTCGACAAATAGAACGATGCAGCACCGTCCTATCCTGCATTGTATCACAAAAACCTATTCCCGCGCAAGCATTATGACCATTTTGCGCGGATTTTTCATCTTTTGGTCACAATTCGGGTGATTTTTGCATCCGTCAGCGCGGGTTTTCGCCCCATAGCAAGGCAATGATGGGAAGGTTCGCGTCCGCAAGCGCGATTTTCCCCTGCCACGATAGAAGCCAAGCATGGGCGTGTGCACCGCAAAGGGGTGTCGGGGGCGACCGCAGACTTCGTCTGTTTTCATTGCCCTTTGGTCGCCTCCGCAGAGGCGAAATCCCTGCGTTTCGGGAAAAACCATTTACAATAGGAAAGAACAGCTACTCGGTCGCGCCCATTTGGCGCGACAATATGCAAGTTGTGGGTAGAGCAGCTTGGGGGCGCGTCTGCGGACGCGCAAAGTTACTGGCAGGGACGCTTCGCTGCCTGCACCTTTGTTGGCGGCTTCCTTGGGATTGGTCGGACGCGGAACAGTTGGGGCGTTGCCCCAAACCCCACAAGGGACGCTGTCCCTTGACCCTGCAAGGGGCAATTGCCCCTTGACCCCTTTTCGCGATTGGGTTGGTCGCGCTTTCATGCTCCTTCCGCGTGCAGCTTTTTGGTGCTTCGCCTAAGCCCTTGTTTGCTCCCCACAACTTTCCGTGAAGAACCCCTTTTCCCTCACTGGAACAAGGACATAATCTCCTGCGGCGACAGTCCGCCCACCATGGATTCCCCCGGCTTAATCAGCTGGTCAAACAGCGCTTTCTTCCGCTGCCCCAGCGCAACCACCTGCTCCTCAATCGAAGCATGTGTTACCAGACGAATCACCTCCACCTTGCGCGTCTGCCCGATGCGGTACGCGCGGTCGGTTGCCTGATCTTCCGCCGCCGGATTCCACCACGGGTCGTAGTGAATCACCATGTCCGCGCCCGTCAGGTTCAGGCCCGTACCGCCCGCCTTCAGCGAAATCAGGAAAATCTGCCCCTGACCCGCGTTGAACTGCTCCGCCATCTCTACGCGGCGCTGTGCGGGCGTGTCGCCATCCAGGTACATCGTTTCATAACCCGCATCATCCAGCTCGCGGCGAAGGATTTTGAGCATCGAGGTGAACGCGCTGAACAGCAGCACACGCCGCCCCTTCGCAATCGCTTCCGGCAGCATATCCAGCAGCATATCCAGCTTGCCGGATGTGCCCGTATAATCGTCCAAAACCAGCGACGGATGACAGCAGATTTCGCGCAGCTGGGTAATCGCCGCAAGCACCTCCGTGCGCCCACGCTCGAAGCCCTTTTCCTTGACGATGGAGTCCACGCGCTGACGCAGCCGCATCATCGTCGCCTCGTATACCTTCGCCTGTTCCGGGCTCATCTGTGCCGTGAACACGGATTCGATCTTGTCCGGCAGTTCCGTCAGCACTTCCTTCTTCAGGCGGCGCATGAGGAACGGGCTGATGCGTCGGCGCAAATCCTCCGCGTCCGTTCCGTCCTGATAGCGGCGCAGGAACGCGCTGTAACTGAGCAGATACCCCGGCAGGACGAAGTTGAAGATGCTCCACAGTTCGCCCACGCCGTTTTCCAGCGGCGTACCCGTCAGGGCAAAGCGCGTCTGCGCCTGCAATTGGCGAACCGCCTGCGCGCCCTTGCTGCCCGCGTTTTTGATGTGCTGCGCTTCGTCTAAGATAGCGAAGCGGAACTCAATCGTCGTCAGCTGCTCGATGTCCTGCCGAATCAGCGGGTAGGACGTAATCAGCACATCCACGTCGTGCGCTTCCTTGACGTGGCGAATCTGGCTGGCGCGCTGTGCCGCCGAACCGCCCAGCACCATCACCGACAAATCCGGCGCAAAGCGGCCAAGTTCGCTCAGCCAGTTATATGTCAGCGTCGTCGGCGCAACAACAAGGCTAACCTGCCCTTCCTGCCGCGTCGCCATCAGCAGCGCAATCACCTGCACGGTTTTGCCCAAGCCCATGTCGTCCGCCAGCACACCGCCCATGTGCAGCCGGTCAAGCGCCAGCAGCCACTGGAAGCCGCGTTCCTGATACGGGCGCAGGCTCAAGCCGTCGGGCAGCTTCACGTCCTGCACCTTGCCGGGGTCGGTCAGCAGGCGAACGGTTGCCTGCGTCTTTTCATCCACCTCGATGGGCAGTCCAAGGCTCTCCAGCAGGCTTTGCAGATAGCACGCACGGTACGCCTGCAGACGGATGGTGTCGTCCCCCATCGCGACCGACTCCGCACCCTCCGCCTGCGCCGCCTCGAAGATGGAATCCGCCAGCGGCAGCCACTCGTCCATCGCGGACAAATCAAGGAACGAGCCGTCTTTCAGGCGGAAATAGCGGCGGCGGCGCGCCAATGCTTCCATAATTGCGAGGATTTCCTGCGCCGGTTCGCCGTCCTGCGTGAATTTCAGTTCCAGCGCCGAGCCGTTCAAGCGCATTTTGCCCGCAAATTTCGGCTTGCGCGGCGTCATGCGCTTGAAGTCGTTGGACAGGTACACTTCCGCCAGTTCCTGCAAATGCTGCAAGCCTTCGCTGACGAAGTTGAAAATGGCTTCCTGCCCCGTCAAATACACATGCCCTTTGCTGACGATGAAGCCCGCCGCCCCCAGCGCATCCAGCACCTTGCGTTCCGCCGCCGCGTCGCGCAGGAGCAGTTTTTCGCCGCGCGGGAGATTCTCCGGCAGGGGCGTTTCGTCAAACGGGTCAATGGTGCGATCGCCGTAGCGGAACTGTGCCCGCGCCACCACATCGCGTCCATTGGCAGAACGGTCAAGATACACACGCGCCACCAGCGGCAGTTGAATCAGCTGACGGCGCAGCTCATCGGAGATTTCCACCAGCCCGGTCAGTTTCAGGAACGGCACGAGTTCACCCATCACACGCGCCGCCTCGCGCACGGGATAGTCGAAGCTGCACTGTCCGCCCAACTGCTCCTGATACAGCACGCGCAGCACGCCGCGCTGCTGCTCCTCCACCGCCACGACGTTCTCCCCCACCAGTGCGAAGGAACAGGACGGCAGCAGCGGACGGAATTCCTTGGGGAACATGGCAACGACCGTCAAGCCGTGCAAGTCACTGGAGACGCGGAACTGCAAGGGGATTTTCCTTGCGCGCACAGGCTTGACCGCAACCGTCTTTTCCCCGACCTTCAGGCGAAACGGCGTGTTCATCAGCTCGCGCAGGATTTCCTCCGCGAACGGCTCCGGCAGCGCCAAATCACGCTGTTCCGCGCCGCGCAGGAGCGCGCCAGCTTCCTTCTGTGCCAGACACAGCGCGCGCAGAATCTTCAAAATCCGCTCCTGCACCGTGCCGAAGCGCATCCATTCCGGGTGAAACACGAAGCCCTTGCCGTACTCCACAGGCGTCTGCGTGTCAATGGCATCAATCATCTGTGGAATCGACTTGACCACATACAGGCGTTCTTCGCCAATCAGCAGGCAAATGCGGATGCGGGGCGTAATCTGGTCGCGCACGGGTTCGAGGGTCAGGCGAACCTCCATGTGGATGGTGCCCTCCTCCGGCAGTGCGCGATCCATTGCCGCCATCAGCTTCGGGCCGGCAGCCTCCGCCTTGCGGCGCACCATATCGCCCATTGCGCCTTCATCCTGACACTTGATCATTGCCGCCACCACATGCCGGCACGCACCAGCTTCCTCGTAAATCGGGCAGCTGCAGCGGCTTTCGCCGTCGTCGGTGAATACCACATCATACATTTCGCCATCCGCGACCTTGCAGCTCAGGCGCTTTGCGCTCTTCTCCACAATATGCACTGCGCCGCTGTGATACAGCCGCTCACCGTAACGGGTTTCCGTTTCGCCCGCCAGAACGCGCAGGGTGTAGGGGACTTGGGTCATGCTTGAATCACACTCACACTTTCTGAAAGCCCAAAGGCAAAAAAATCCTTCGAGCCAAAATTGCAACCCTTATTCTTTCTACGTTTTCTGCGAAATTCCTGCTTTCAGGCGGAAGGTTTTTCATCTTTTTTTGACGCTGGATGCATCCGGTTGACTTTCCGCACTTTTTTCCATCCTCAGCGTATGATGAAAGCAGAATCCTCCTGCCGTTTGTTCGGTGCTGCAATTTTCTATTTGGAAGGATGTGTTTGTGATGACTTTATCGCCCTTATCCGCCGCTATTTTCGCGACGCTGCTTATGTATCTGCTGACGGCGCTGGGTGCGGCGCTCGTATTCCCGCTCCGGCGATTTCACCCAAGCGTGATGAACCTGCTGATGGCGCTCGGTGCGGGCATCATGCTCGCCGCGTCGTACTTTTCGCTCCTTGCGCCCGCGCTGACGTCCGCGCAGTCCCTCCGGCAAAGCCCGCTCCTGATGTGCAGCGGCGGATTTTTGCTCGGCGGGCTGCTCGTGCTGTTGGCGGATGCGCTGCTTTCACGCCGTATGCGCCGAACGCCGCTGTCCGACGTGCGCCGCAGAACCGTTCTGCTGATTGGCAGCATCACCCTGCACAACATTCCCGAAGGCTTGGCGGTCGGCTGCGCGTTCGGTGCTTTGGCGTCCCCCGGCGGAGCGGCGTGGCGCAGCGCGTGGATGCTTGCCATCGGCATTGCGCTGCAAAACTTCCCTGAAGGGGCGGCGGTCAGTCTGCCGCTCCGCCGCGACGGTTATTCCTGCCGCCGTTCGTTCTTCTTCGGACAGTTATCCGGCGCAGTCGAGCCGCTTGCGGGGATTCTGGGCGCACTGCTGGCGATTCGCGTCCGCGCCGCCCTGCCGCTGCTGCTTTCGCTCTCCGGCGGCGCCATGGTGACGGTCATCTTGGCGGAGCTTCTGCCGGAATGCCAAAAATGCCCGCGGCAGCGTCTGATGGTTCTCGCGACGCTGGCGGGCTTTGTCCTCATGATGGCACTGGATACAATGGTATAAGAGAGACCTTGGGGCGCTGCCCCAAACCCTGCCAGAGACGCTGTCTCTGGACTCTGCGAAGGGTCTTCGACCCTCTCGACACCCATTCGCGGCTGCCATGCAGTTCTCATCTTCCTGCTGTTTGGTTATTGCTGCTCGCTCTGCTTCCTCTCCACATACTCTTCCAGGCACTCCCCTGTCTCCCGCATCTCCATTGACGCATCCACCCCAACGTAGCGGAAGTGCCACGGCTCATTCGTGATGCCGGTGATGGCGGTCTTGTCCGCCGGGTAGCGCAGGATGAATCCCCACTCCCAGCAATGTTCTTCCAGCCATTTCGCCTGCTTTGTGCCGCCGAAGGACGTGCCCGGCACGGTGATGTCGAACGCCAGCCCGGTGTGATGCTCGCTGCATCCGGGGTCAGCGACGAGTTTGCGCGCCGCACTCCGCGCCTGTGCACCAGTCATGCCCTGCTGACGATAGCTGTACACCTTGTCGTCGAACAGCTTCTGCTGATAGGCGACGCTCCGGTATCCCGCGCTGATCTGCCATGATGTCAGCCCCTCTGACTGCGCCTGCGCCAGCATCGCCAGCAGCGCATCCACCGCAATCTGCTCGCCCTCGATTTCGCTGCCCTTGATGCTCACGATGCTGCTGTCACAGTAGTCGCGCATGTTGACCAGCTGCTGCGGCTGATAATCATCAGGCAAAGGAGAATCCCGGTTGACCAGCAGCGGAAGCCCATCCGCCGTGAAGCCAACCGGGATTGCGTTTTCCGCCTCCGCCGTCAGGAGGATCATATCGTCCTCCGCGGGAGCTTCCGTTGCTTGCGCGGCTTGTGTGGGCGCAGGCGTCGGTGTGGCATACGGCTGCGCGCTGTCAGAATAGAGAAGCTCGCGCGTATCTTCCCCGACGATACCGTCCGCCGTCAGTCCATGCTGGCGTTGGAACAGCTGCACCGCCTCTTTTGTCGCCGGGCCGAACTGTCCATCGACGCTGCCGGTCAAATAGCCCAGCGCCTGCAAGCGCTCCTGCAATTGCCAGACGGCTTCTCCCTGTGCGCCGGAACGCAGCACCGGCACGGGCGTGGGCAGGGACGGGTCAATCGTGACCTGCATGACGTTGCCGTACCCCGGCACAGGCGTCGGCGTGCGGCTCTGCTCCACCTGCACATCACCATAGAGCCGGATTTCGCGCACGGCGAACACGATGACCGCGACCGCCAGTACGGCAAGCGCAATCATGGCAATCAGCCGCTTTGTCGTCATTCCTCCGCTGGATTTCTGCTGCACGCTTGTCCCCTGCCTTTCTTCTTTCCTGACCACAGTATACGCTATTTTGGGCGTTTATGCAAGAGGGGGGCGGAAAATGGGGGAAAGTTGTTCATGATGTATCAATATTATGCTTTTATAATCAATAGATTTAACATTTTATTTTCATTCTATTTGCACATTGTTTAAATATTTGTGCTATACTATACTCATATTGTTTTTTTGAACAACTGTATTGTTGCTTTCCAATTTCCAGAACGGGCAAATCCGATTGAAAGGAGGGATGCAAACCCGTTCCGCGCCGACGTCTCTGGAAATAGTATTACATCATAGAAAGGACGACACGCATGAAAAAGTTTTTTTCTTTGTTCTTGGCTGTACTGCTGATTTTCTCCTGCTGGACGGTGGCGACCGCCGAATCCACCGACGCCGTTTCCGGCGCGCCGCTGGACAACGACATTGAGATTGTCTACAAGGAGCATTTCGACGATATGGTGACGCGCTATGCGGACGAGCTGACCGAGGCTGAACTACTGGTCAGCGCCGACGTGTACGACGCCATCGGCATGATTCGCTTCGATTCCGAGGACAGTCTGGCGGCACGTCAGCGCATCTACGGCATTGCGTCGGCGGACGACCTTCATGCCATCCTGACAGGCTATTTTGACCCGAACGATGCCGCTTACACGGCGGATACGGCGCTGGATGCGCGCTTGCAGGCGATTCTCGCGGCGTGCGGGCTGAATCCGGAGGACTACGACATCAGCGTCATTCGCAATCTGAGCGGGATGCCCGAACCCATCACAGGGACGAACTGGTACTGCACGCTCATCCGCAAGGGCATCGAGGTGGCGGAGGACGAAACAAACCCGTATGACATGGTGATTGTGCTGTACGGCGACGAGATGACGGTGGGCGCGTTTGTGCTGAATCCGGAGGTTTAATACTAATTCGATTCTAAAACATGGCATCGAGCATAGCAGATTTTTCGTTCCGGCAAAGCTGAGTGAAGCGAGGCGTACTGGAGGTACGCGCGAGCGGAACGAAGCAAAGCCGGGGCGGAAAAGATGCTGTGCGAATGTCATGGTTTAGATGAGAATTAGTATAACAAGGGCTAAAAAGACGGCAGGTGTGAGAAATTCTCTGCACCTACCGTTTATTTTTGTTTTGGGATGGTCGGTCGCGCCAATGGGCGCGACAATATGCAAGTTATGGGGAAAGCGGCTTGAGCGCGCTTCCCTTACTTGTCTATTCCCTGCGCTTTGAGGCGCTCTTGGCGCTGGTTCAGGCGGCGCGCCCTCTGCCCCATCGCTTCGACCTGCTCCATGAACGCTTTCACTTCTTCCTCACTCATGCCCTCAAACAGCGCATCCGCCAGGTCATCCGCCATCCGACGTATCGCCGTGCGGTACTGCATCGCTTTCTCCGTCAGATACACCCGCCGAATCCGTCGGTCGAACGTATCCACTTCCCGCCGCACAAGCCCTTTCTTCTCCAAGCCCTGCAGGCTGCGGGTCGTCGCGGCGCGATCCACCGTGTACGCCTCCGCCATCTCGTCCTGCGTGCGCCCGTCCTGCTCATACAGCAGCGCCAGATACAGCACGTCCGACGAGGTCAGCTTCTCGTCCAGCAATTCCCGGTTCAGGAACAGGTTCATCTGCCGAAACAGCACAATCACGGATTTATCCACGCGCATGGATTGTTCCTCCTCTTCGTTGTCACAACCCATTGTAACGCATTTTTATTGACGTGTCAACAATGCAAAAGGAATTTCCGTCATTTTTTCTTGTTCCACAGCGCAAATCCGGCGGCACACAGCGCCAGCACGAAGCAGCCGCTGCTGTATATGGACAAGCCAAACACCTGCGGGCCGTTTCCTGCAACCGCGCCGCCGAAGATGAGCAGCCCCAGCGACAGCAGCATCAGGCAGAGCTTGCGCACCATGGCAATAACGAGCTTGCGGACGTCCTCGCCCGCGTGATGCTCAACGCCGAGATTCGCTTCGCCCTTCAAGCCTGTGCGCAGGATATCCGCCAGCAGCGCGGGGATTTCCAGCGACTTCCGGCTGCTCTCATAGATGGCGCGGGCATCCTGCGTCAGGAGCGCACGCCAGTCCACGTTGTCAAACATCTGGTCGCCGATGCGCGCAGTGATGACGTTCATGATGTTCAGTTCGGGGCTGAGGTCAGCGACGACGCCCTCAATTGTCGCCAGACCGCGCGCAAGCATCGTCAGGCTGCTGGGCATGGCGATGCCATTCGTCTTCATGACGCTGGTCATGTCCTCGAACACTTCCGCCAAGTCCATCGTGCCCAAATCCGCCGAGCCGTACTTATCCAGCATGGCCTCAATGTCGCGGTAGAGCTGCTTTTTGTCCGCCGTGCCGTGGAATTCGCCCAGCCCCAGCACCGCGTCGCGCACAAGGGCAATATCGCCGCGCGCCACGCCGACAATCGCGTTGCCGATGAGCTTGCGTTCCTTTTCGTTCAAGCTGCCCATCATACCCATGTCGAGCCAGACGATTTTACCGTCGCGGATGCGAATGTTGCCCGGATGCGGGTCAGCGTGGAAGAAGCCGTCCTCCATAATCTGCCGGACGTAGTTGTCCGCCAGCTTCGCGCCGATTTCCGCGAGGTCGTAGCCGGCTTCCACCAGCTTGTCGTGTTCGTCGATGCCCATGCCGTCGATGCGCTCCATCACCAGCACGTTCGTTGTGGTGTACGCGCGGTAGAGAATCGGCGACGTGACGAACACGACGTCCTGATTCAGCGCGTGGAAGCGCTCCAGATTCGCCGCTTCGGTCTGGAAATTCATTTCTTCCTGCGCAACGACCCACATTTCGTCCAGCACCTGATTGAAGTCCACCAGACTGCCGGCGGGGGTGTACTTCAGCACCTTGCACGCCTGTTTGAGCAGGATGATGTCGCGGCTCATGACCTCGTGGATACCCTCGCGCTGCACCTTGACGACGACGCGCTCCCCGCTTTTGAGGATGGCGGCATGTGCCTGCGCAATGGACGCACTGCCCAGCGCCTTCTCGTCAAACGACGCGAACACTTCCTCCATCGGGCAGCCGTAGGAGGTTTCCACCACGCGCTGCACCTGCTCAAAGGGCATGGGCGACACGTTCGAGCGCAGCTTTTTCAGCGCCTCGCAGTAGTCCCGCGGCAGAATGTCCGACCGCATGGAGAGGATTTGCCCCAGCTTGATGAACGTCGGGCCAAGATCCTCGATGATGGCGCAGAGTTTTTCCGGCGTGATGCCGTGCAGGATGTCATGCTTGCGCACCACGTCCACAATTTCGCGCAGGCGCTGGCGATTCTGGGCGATTGTCCGCTCCCGCTCCGCCTGATTCGCGCCGCGGCGGTTCTCGTTTTTCGGCGGATTGTCACTTTCGGGCTTGTCCGCCGCTTCCGTGGGGATTTCCGGCGTAACCGGCTGCTGTTCCTTCTCTGTCATATGCTGTCTGCCCTCAGTTCTCGGCCGTCTCGTCGGATGCCGAATCACCGGATGCCGGTTCAGCGGATTCTGCCGATGCCGCCGTCTTTTTCGTCGCCTCGCGCGCCGCAATATGGGCTTTCAGTGCCTCCAGCTGCTCGTCGGAGAGCGAATCCACCGCCGAAATCACGTCATCCGGCGGCGTGACAATCGTCACATTCTCGCGGACGGCATCCTTAATATTGTGCTTGAGTTCCTCGTTGAGCACCTTGCCCTGTTCAATGGTCAGTTCGCCTTTTTTGACCAGTTCATTCAGCACATCCGCGCCCTTTTCCTTCGTCACCGCCGCGACCCCGACGCCCGCCAGAATCAGCTTCCGCAAATTTTCGCCCAAATCCAACATAGTCAGCGCTCCCTTCACATTCGCCAAATCGGCGGATTGTTTGCATTTTGATTTTTGCGGCAGACAGCTGCCGTTTCTATGTTGATTCGCCGCGGAGGGGGCGCATTCCTGCAAGGAGGGGGATTTTTTCGCTTGACAATTTGGGGGATTTGTTTAGGAAGTGAAAATGCGCCGCTCTGTTCGAACGTCCTATTGCCCACGTTTTTCTTCCTTCCCCCTTGCACAAATCCCCCGCGTGATGTACAATAAAGCCGAAGCGTGATTCACGCAAGAGTAGGAGGAGGAACAACTATGGCGATTACCACCCGCGCGTTCGGCACGACCCAAGACGGTCAGAACGTGACGATGTATACCCTGACGAACCATTCCGGCGCGTCCGTGTCCATGCTTGACCTCGGCGCGATTGTGACCAATATCCTCGTGCCGGACAAGAGCGGCAAGCTGGCGGACGTTGCCCTCGGCTTCGATACGCTGGCGCATTATGAGGGCGGCCACGGCGCGATGGGCGATACCATCGGGCGCTTCGCGAACCGCATCGGCGGCGGTTGCTTCACCCTTGACGGCACGGAATATCACCTCTACCAGAACGACGGCGAAAACACCCTGCACGGCGGCAAAATCGGCTTCCAGAAGAAGGTCTGGCAGGCGACGCCCGTCGCGGGGAATACGGTGGATTCCGTCAAGTTCCACTACGTTTCCGCGGACATGGAGGAGAACTTCCCCGGCAATCTGACGGCGGACGTGACCATCTCGTGGGACGACGACTGCAACCTGACGTTCCACTATCAGGCGACGACCGACAAGGCGACCGTCATCAACATGACGAATCACACCTATTTCAACCTCGCCGGCTATGACCACGGCACCGTGCGCGACCACGCCATCTACATCGACAGCGATGTGGTGACGGCGGTGGACAGCGGCCTGATTCCGACGGGCGGCTACATGCCTGTCAGCCAAACGCCGCTTGACCTGCGCGAGGAGATACTCATCGGCGACGGGCTTGACTGCATGAACGAGTGCGTGCCGATGCGCTACGCCAAGGGCTACGACTGCAACTACGTCCTGCGCAAGGGCAGCGCAATGGGGCTGTGCGCGTGCGTGCACCACGAGGAATCCGGCCGGACGATGGAGGTCATCACCGACCAGCCCGGCGTGCAGTTCTACACCGCCTGCACCACCGACTACGCGGATGGCAAGGGCGGAATGCACTATCTGCCCTACTCCGGTCTGTGCCTGGAAACGCAGCACTACCCGGATGCGCCGAATCACCCGAATTTCCCGACGACGACGCTGCATCCCGGCGAAATCTACGACACGACGACCATCTACGCCTTCCGCGTGGATGCGTAATCCAAAATGAACTGATTGCGGAGCGGCTTTTTCGGCTGCTCCGTTTTTTTGCACCCCAAACTGCCTTTTCGCATAGGCTGAATCGGGGTGAAAACATGACCATCGACGAATTTCTGACGAATGTACGGCGGATTCAGGCTGCTGATCCGCGCTACCGATTGGGGCGCGACGGCTCGGACGGCTACTGCGACTGCATCGGGCTGGTCATCGGCGCGATTCGCCGCAGCGGCGGGCAGTGGCGCGGCATCCACGGCACAAACTGGACGGCGCGCAACGCCATGCACGACTTGAATCCCCTGCGCGGCGCGGGGCAGCTCCGGCGCGGCGAACTCGTCTTTCGCGCGCACGAACCGGGCGCAAAGGGATACGCCCTGCCGAGCCGATACGCCTCCTCCGCCGACCGCCGCGACTACTACCACGTCGGCGTCGTCATGCAGACGAACCCGCTGCGGATTCTGCACTGCTCCGGCGGCGGCGTGAAGGCGGATACAAGCGCGGCCCGCTGGCAGTTTCACGGGATGCTGACGATGTTCGCGGGGCGGATGGGGCTGATGCAAATCGGCGATTCCGGCGACGCGGTGAAGGGCCTGCAAAGCGCGCTGATGGCGGCGGGCTTCCCCCTGCCCCTGCATGGCGCGGACGGCAATTTCGGCGCGGAAACCGAGCAGGCGCTCCGCCAATTCCAGCAGAAAAGCGGACTTAACGCATCCGGCGCGGCAGACGCGGAAACGCTGGCGGCGCTTCGGCTTTTGAACGGATAAGCAAGCAGGGCAGTCCGCTTTTTATGCCGACCGCCCTGTGTTTTGATGCAATTTTGCTGATTATGCCAGCTTGTCCGCCGCCGAACGGCACGCCGCCAGCGCGTCGTCATCCGGCGCATCTTGGCAGATGACCGTATCGACGATATTCAGCCCCGCGTTGTCACGCTTCCAGATGTCCATCCACTCGCCGCCGCCCCAGCCGTAGCTGCCGAACAGCACCACCTTCTTGCTGCCCAGCACGGGCGCAACCGCGTTCCACATCGGCTCGAACTCATCCTCTTCCAGCTGCTCCGCGCCCATTGCGCTGCATCCGAAAGCGAACGCGTCGTAGTTCGCCGCCTTATCGGCAGTAAACTCGCTCGCAGTGAAGAGATCCGCGTACGCCTGATTTGCAATGGCCTCCGCCATCTGCTGCGTGTTGCCCGTGCCCGACCAGTAAATGACTGCAATCTTGCTCATGAGAAAAACTTCCTTTCAATGTCGTCCTATTTCCAAGCGAGGATGAGCAGATGGCTCAGGAGAGCGCAGAAAATAGGAAATTATGCGCGAACGGTCAGCCGTTCAAGCGGCCATCCGGCGCGGAAAAGCGTCTGGTATGCCGCGCGGCACGCCTTGTAGCGCTGGAAAATGCGCATCGCTTCGCACTCGTTCGTGTACGCCTTCCAGCATCCGCTGCATCGGCAGCCGCGCCCGCCGTCGCGCATAAACGCGATGACGTCGCTGAGGGGGTAGCCGAGGAAGACGCCGATTTCGTGCGGGAAGCAGGGCGATTCCGCCAAGCGCTGCCGCAGGAATGCCAGTGCGCCATCGGGGGATGTGTCCCCGTAGCCCATTGCCCGCAGAAACGCCTGAACATCCGCCTGTGCAAGCAGCGCCGCGAGCGTCTCCTGCCGGTAGACGTACACCAGCGCGCGCTCCTGCTGCACTCGCAGGATGGTCAGCGACACGCCGCGCGATTCAAGTGCTGCCTGCACGCGCTGAAATTCCGCCCGAAAGCCCGTCGCATCCGCGCAGGACGAGGTGAACAGGCTGCCGACCTTCATATTCGCCAGCGTCGGGGAGCCGTGGTCAATCAGCGCGCGTTCCAGCATGATGGTGTCCTCCCGTTTGTGTTAGTCTTGGCTAACACAGATATTTTACAGGATAACAGGTGGTTTGTCAAGCGGAAAAGTTAGACGATGCTAACTTTTTTTGACGAAAAAACTGCCTCCGAAATCATCAGAGGCAGCCTGCTTATTTTTTTTGGGAATTACACCGTCCCGCACGCATCCGCGTAGAACGCGTTCATTGCGTCCTCCGTCGGGAAGTTCGCGACGTACATCATGTTGCCCATCGCGCCCGACAAGGCGTCCGGCACGCGGCCGACCATCTTCATCTGCGCGGCGTACTTCGTCATCAGCTGCTCGTGCGACAGACGGAAGTGCTTGCCGTCGCGGCGACCCGCAAACGCGCAGAAGGCGTGCTCACCCTGCGGCATCAGCGTGCTGTCATAGGCAATCATGTCCGCCCAAATTTTGTACACGTCGGTCGAGTTGGCAAAATTCATCATGTCCGGCGAGAAGCCGCCGCACGGCCGCATGTTGACCTCCAGCGCAACCACGTCGCCCTTCTTGCCCATCGACGGCTGATCCTCGGTCAGGCGGAAGAACTCGAAGTGCACAAACCGGCTGCGCACGCCGAAAGACTTCACCGTCGCGCGACCCGCCTTGCGGACATCATCGTGCAAATCCTTGACGATGTAGTACACGGAGTTGTCGTCGTTGTTCACAATGTCCATGATAGAGACGGGACTGACGTTGCCCGTCTCGAAAATCGGCTCGCCCTTGCTGTTGATGATGGCGTCGTAGCTGTTGACTTCGGCGTGGATAAACTCCTCCATGATGTAGGAAACTTCCAGCTCTTTGACGATGAGGAAGTGGCGGAGGTCATCGTCGCTGGACAGCTTGTAGGTGTGGGACGCGCCCACGCCGTTATCCGGCTTGACAATGACGGGGTAGCCGACTTCGCTGATGAACGCTTTGCAGCCGTCGAAATTATCCACCATATGGTAGCGCGCCGTCGCGATGCCGGCCTTCTGATAGTATTCCTTCATCTTGGACTTGAACTTGATGCGCGGCATATCGCTGACTTGGAAGCCGCTGGTGATGTGGAAATCGGTACGGAGCATGGCATCGCGCTCCAGCCAGTATTCGTTGTTGCTCTCCAGCCAGTCGATACGGCCGTATTTGCTGATGAAGAACGCGACGGCGCGGTACACCTCGTCGTAATTCTCCAAGCTGCCGACCTTGTAGTATTCGTGCAGGGCGCTCTTGAGTTCGGGCAGGAGGGTATCATAGGGCTGATCGCCGATGCCGAGAACGCGCAGCCCGTTATTGCGCAGCTGACGGCAGAACTGCCAGTAGTTGACGGGGAAATTGGGGGAAATGAAAACGAAATTCTTCATGGTTTGATTCATCCTTTTGTTTTTACTGAACCGAAGGTTCATTGGATAAACACGCGGGCATTGCCTGAAAGTGTTACCAACTCAATCGCGAAATGGGTGTCGAGAGGGTCGAAGACCCTTCGTGGGTGCAGGGCAAATGAAACGGGACGAAGTCCCCCTGCCGGAGTCCAGAGGCAGAGCCTCTGGCGCCTCCCCTCATAAAATGTGCGGGACATGATAAGCCACTTGCTGATACCACCAGTCCCAGTCGTGCTTCACATCGTAGCCCCAAATGTCGAACCAGACGTGAATGTCCTTCTGCGCACAGATGTCGCGCAGGCGGAATGTGCTCTCCGGCACTTCCCACGCGCCCTGCCCGACGACAACCACCGCCTTGTGGTCGTTGTACAGGCGGATAAACGGGTGGTCAGGCGAAATTCCGGCGAGGTAATTCACCGGGGAATTGGCGTACACCAGCTCATCCATGTAGCCGGGGAAGCCATATTCGCTGGTGTAAATGCCGCTGAGCGCCAGCAGCCCGTCGAACGTCTCCGGGAAGCGGAAATACAGGTTTGCCGCGTGCGTCGCGCCCAAGGAGCAGCCGAACGCAATGATGCCCGGCGTGCCGTCCCAGCCATTGCGGTCGTTCGTCATGGACTGGATGAACGGCGCAACCTCGCGCACGATGTAGTTCATCCACGCTTCATGGCGGCGGATGCGGTCGTGCGGGTCGTAGGTCGCGGAGTACGTCTCCTTATCCAGCGTGTCGATGGAAAAGACCATGCACTGCCCGGATTCAATCCACGGCGCCCATGCGTCGGTCATGCGGTAATTCTCGAAGTCGAAAAAGCGCCCGTCTTGGCAGGGAATGAACAGCACTGGGCGGCCGGCGTGGCCGTACACCTTGATTTCCATCTCTCGCCCGACGGAGGGGCTGTACCATTTTGTGTAATATGTCTGCATGGGTTGTGCCTCCTATTATTCGCGATTGTAGAACAGAATGTGCATGAAGAAGGGAATCTGCTCTTCCCAGCAGGCTTCGCAGTGGTCACCGTTGGGGACGATGCGGCTCGTCAGCAGCACCTGCTTTTCCAGCAGACGGCTCGTCACGGCGGCGTACTGCTTGCGCATGTTGTCGTGGTGCGCCATCTCGCGCGAACCGTAGTCCATATAAATCACGGTGTCCGGGGCAAATTGCGCGTCGCGAATCAGGCGGTCAAGGCTGCGCGTGGCGAACCAGATGCTCGGCGAAAGGCACGCCGCGCGCGAATACACGTCGTTAAACGCAGTCACCGCGTACAGGCTCATCAGCCCGCCCATGCTCGACCCCGCAATCCACGTCGTTTCGCGCCCCGGCAGCGTCGGGTACTTTTCGTCAATCATGCCTTTCAGCGTATGCGCGAACCAGTCCATCGTCGTGCGCCCGCGCCCGCGGATGTAGCCGAGCTTCGGGTCTTCAAACGTGAAGGGGGAATATTCGCTCAGCCGCCCGTTATTCGGCGAATGGTTGCAGTCCACCGCAACGACAATCAGCGGCGTGTTTGTCGATTCAAGATATTCCTTCATCCCCCAGCACTTCCCGTAGGTCGCGTCGGAATCGAAGAAAACGTTATGACCGTCGAACATGTACAGCACAGGATAGCGCGCTTCGGGGTTCTCCTGCGTTTCATCGGGGACGTACACATAGACGGTTCGTCCCTCGCGCCCGCTCAGCTTCGGGATGGGGGTTGTCCATTTTTCAATCATGATGCTTATTCCTCGGTGTTGGTGTCGGGAAATGAAATTTTCCCAACGATAGTGTAGCACAGCGCGAAACAGAACTCAACCGTTTACACCGGAAAAAACAAAAAAAGGGCATTTTCGGCGGATTCAAGCGGGGCAACAGGCAGTTGCTTGCGCAGGAAAAGCGAATGTGATATAGTAAGGGCGAGGTGATGATACATGCCGTTTGATTCCCAGCAGTTTTTGCAGGAATTGCAGGCGATAATGCAGCAGCAGCGCCCGCCGCGCCCGGATTCATACAGCGCCGCCGACAGCGCAGTGCAAATCCACCCCTATATGGAGGGCAAAGAGCCGCGCCACGCTTTCCCTACCTTCCTCGACGACCATCAGGTCATCCTGTTCGGCGGCGGCATCAGGATTTTTGATACGCAGAAGGGCAAATTCGTGCAGACCATCAGCCGCCTTCGCAATGCGGAAATCGCGCTTTCGCCCACGAAAAGCAAGATTTTTCTCGTCAACGCAACCGCCAAAGACGTGGTTGTGTGTGTCCTCTACGAGCGAATCGACGGCGTTTTCACCGAAAAGCATCGGACAAGTATCAAGGGTGTCAACACGGACGGCGGCACGCCGTGTTTCAGCAGCGACGAAAAATACGCGTATTTCTGCACGGCGTTCCACCGCGTGTGGCGCTATTCGGTTGAAGACGGGACATGCGCGTGCATCTACGAGCGCGAATATGCCGACCAGTTTCTCAATCTGGATGTGTACGCCGACCAGCTGCTCATCATGTTAGGCGCTTCCCGCGCCATCAACCATCGCGGGATTGACGTGCTGGACAAAGACGGGCATTGCCTGAAGTCCCTGCGCTATCCCGATGGTCAGGAGGCGCGCAGAACGGTTGAGTATGCCAAATGGCTGAATGCGGATGAAATTCTGATGATTTTCACGCGTTCTTACACGGAACCGTACGATGATTATCAGGTGCTTTCGTGGCGCACCGCCGCGTCGATGGAAGGGACTGCCGCGGATGACTGGAAGGTTGAGCGCACCGGAAGCAACTTTTCCGAGATTTTCCTCTCGCCGAAACGGAACTATGTTGCGTATGTATGGTTCTACATGGGCAACGACAAGCCCCGGTACACCATCAGCGTGTACCGAATGAAATCGCGGCAGAAGCTGTGCGAATTTAACGTGAAGCATCTTTATTATATGGATTTTGCTTTTTCGGATGACGACCGGCACTGCTTCCTCTGCGCGAGTACTTGCTATCTTGTGGATTTGCCCGCGTCGGATGAAATTTAATTCTTCTGCACGTTCGGTGGATTCGGACGGGGCAACAAGCAGTTGCTTGCGCTGAAAATGCGGATGTGGTATCATCATGGCAAGGAGGATGATTCCAATGGAAGCCAAAGACATGCTTCTGAAGCTGCGGACAGAACACGGGCTGTCGCAGGATGCGCTTGCGGAGAAGCTGTTTGTGACGCGCCAAGCCGTGTCCCGCTGGGAAAGGGGCGATACCCTGCCGAACACGGAGACACTCAAGCTGCTCTCGAAGCTCTACGACGTCTCGATTAACACGCTGCTCGGTTCTCCGCGGACGCTGATTTGTCAGTGCTGCGGTATGCCGCTCGACGACACGACCATCAGCCGTGAGCCCGGCGGCGCATTCAACGAGGACTACTGCAAGTGGTGCTACACGGATGGAAAATTTGCGTACAGTTCGGTGGAAGAGCTGCTGGCGTTTCTGGTGCCGCACATGTCAAATGATGCGTGGCAGCCGGAGCAGGTGCGCGCGTATTTGGCGGACATGCTGCCAAAGCTGAAGCACTGGGCGAAGTGAATCAGGCAGATGAAGGCAGCAGGGCGGCGCGTTCTGCTGCTTTTTCGTGTTACACCGGGATGGGCGGTCGCGCCCATTTGGCGCGGCAATGTGCAGCAAGGTGGAAAGAGCAGCTTGGGGGCGCTCCTGCGGGAGCGCAAAGTTACTGGCAGGGACGCTTCGCTGCCTGCGCCTTGTTGACTTTTCCCTTGGAGTAGATTAAACGAGGAACAATTGGGGCGTTGCCCAAACCCCACAAGGGAGCGCCGCCCCTTGACCCCTCCGCGCGATTCAGTTGGTCGCTTCGTCATACTATGCCCGCGTGTTTATCGCTTTTCCCGCGTGTTTATTCCTTTTAACCGCCCCTGCCCCTTGACATCCGTGAAAAAATAGACTATTCTATGGGGTGGGCTCGGACACCCGTCCCAGCCTACCAGATTCTCCCCGGTACTGTATTTTTTAAGGAGGATTTTTGAACAATGAAAAAGCCGGTTGTTCTCGTCGTCATGGACGGCGTAGGCGAAACCCCTGAAGAACTGGGCAACATGGTCAAAAAGGCCACGACCCCGACCCTCAACGAACTCAAGGAAACCTGCCCGTGGCAGATCATCAAGGCGCACGGCACGGCAGTCGGTCTGCCCTCCGATGACGATATGGGCAACTCCGAAGTCGGCCACAACGCGCTCGGCTGCGGTCAGATTTACTCGCAGGGCGCCAAGCTCGTCAACGAATCCATCGAATCCGGCAAGATTTACACCTCGGATGCGTGGAAGAACCTCGTCAGCGACCTGAAGGACAATGGCGCAACCCTGCACTTCATCGGTCTGCTGTCCGACGGCAACGTGCACTCCAACATTTCGCACCTGATTGCGATGCTGAAGGAAGCCAAGAAGGAGGGCGTAAAGCGCGTCCGCTGCCACATTCTGCTGGACGGTCGCGACGTGCCCGCCACCTCCGCGCTGGAGTATGTGCAGGAGCTGGAAGACGTTCTCGCATCCCTGAACGACGCAGATTTCGACGGCAAAATCGCTTCCGGCGGCGGCCGCATGACCATCACCATGGACCGCTATCAGGCGAACTGGCCGATGGTCAAGGCGGGCTGGGACACGCATGTGCATGGCATCGGTCGTCAGTTTGCGACCGCGAAGGAAGCCATTGAGACCTTCCGAGCGGAAACCGGCGTGATTGACCAAGACCTGCCGGCATTCGTGATTGCGGAGAATGGCAAGCCCGTTGGCAAGATGGAGGACGGCGACAGCGTTATCCTCTTTAACTTCCGCGGCGACCGCGCGCAGGAAATTTCGATGGCGTTCGACGGCGACAGCTCGTTCGACAAGTTCGACCGCGGCGAAATGCCCAAGGTGAAGTACGCTGGTATGCTCCAGTATGACGGCGACCTGTGCATCCCGAAGTCCTTCCTCGTCAACCCGCCGGAAATCCGCAACACGCTGACTGAGCTGCTTGTCGCCAACGGCGTCAACGAGTTTGCCTGCTCCGAAACGCAGAAGTTTGGCCATGTGACGTACTTCTGGAATGGCAACCGTTCCGAGAAGTTCTCCGAGGAGCTGGAAACGTGGGTGGAAGTGCCCTCCGACGTGCGTTCCTTCGACGAATGCCCGTGGATGAAGGCGACCGAAATCACCGACCTGGTGGTGGACGCCATCAAGAGCGGCAAGTACGGCTTCATCCGCTGCAACTACCCCAACGGCGACATGGTTGGCCACACCGGCAACCTGCTGGCGACCGAAATCGCGGTGGAATCCGTTGACCTGTGCCTTGCGCGCGTGAAGAAGGCGTGCGACGAGTACGGCGCGATTCTCTGCGTGACGGCTGACCACGGTAACGCCGACCAGATGCTGGAGAAGAACAAGAAAGGCAAGATCAGCGTCCGCACGGCGCACAGCCTGAACCCCGTCCCCTTCATCGTGTACGACAAAGACGAGCGTCACGAATTGAAGGATGGCCACGGCTTCGGTCTGGCGAACGTCGCCCCGACGGTAGCGGGTCTGCTGGGCATCAAGCCGTTCGATTCCTGGGAAGAATCCATGCTGAAGTAAGCAAAATCAGGGGAAGCTGCATAAGCGGCTTCTCCTTTTTCGTGCAATAAAAATGCGCTGGAACGCGATTTTTTTCCGCGTCCAGCGCATTTTTTCTTACAATAAGTTACAGCTTCTTGCAGGGGATTTTCGCGCCTGCGGGCGCGACCAAAGGGCTTTCCGATCGCCCTTTGGAAACCTTCGGCACCGCAACCTTTGGGGTTAATCCACATTGGTAGCACCCATGGTATCAGCTTTACTTTTTCCCCTCATCCAGCAGCTTCTGCAGCTCCTGCATGAACGTTCCAATATCCGTGAACAGGCGATACACCGCCGCAAAGCGCACATATGCCACGTCGTTTGTTGCTTTCAGTTCCTCCATCACCATGTCGCCGATGCGCTGGGAGGAAATCTCCCCTTCCATGCTGGCATAGGCGCGCTGCTCGATGCTCGTGGTCATCGCGTCAATCTGCTGCATGGACACCGGAAGTTTCTCGCAGGCATGAAGAATGCCTGCCTTAATCTTCTGCGCATCAAAGGTTTCCCGCCGGCCGTCGCGCTTGACAACCATCAGCGGCAGCATCTCGATTTTCTCATACGTCGTGAATCGCCGCCCGCAGCCCATGCACTCCCGCCGCCGACGAATGCTGTTGCCTTCTTCTGTCGGGCGCGAGTCGATGACCTTGCTCTCCGCGCAGTTGCAGTATTGACACCTCATGCCGTTCGCCTCCCTTGTGGCGCATCGTGATGTTTCGCTGCTATTATACCAGATTTGGTGGTTTCACGCAAGCCCTATCGTTATCATTTTATGCCTTTATGCAATCGCATTCGTCCATCCACGCCTTGTACTGCGCATCCGACGGCATCCGCCAGTCGCCGCGCGGAGACAGGGCAATGGAGCCGATTTTCACGCCGTCAGGCATACAGTTCCGCTTGAACTGCTGCGTCCAGAAGCGGCGATAGAAATTTTTCAGCCATTTGAGGATGGTTTCGCAGCTGAAATCGTCCTGAAACGCAATGCAGCACAGCGCGAATACCTTTTTCGGCGGATATCCGAAGCGAATCACATAGTAGAGGAAGAAGTCGTGCAGTGCGTACGGCCCGACGACATCCTCTGTCTGCTGGAGGATATTTCCCTTTTCATCCGGCGGCAGCAACTCAGGGCTGATGGGTGTGTCAAGGATGCTTTGCAGGCATTCGCGGCTGGATGAGAAGGCTTCGTTCTCCGCCGCCGTCTGAATCACCCAGCGCACCAGCGTTTTGGGCACGCCGCTGTTCACGCCATACATGCTCATGTGGTCGGCGTTGTAAGTGCACCAGCCCAGCGCGATTTCGCTCAAATCGCCTGTGCCAAGGACAATCGCGCCGATTTTGTTCGCCACGTCCATCAGCACCTGCGTCCGCTCGCGCGCCTGACAATTCTCGTAGGTAACGGAGTGGTCGCTCTCGTCGTGCCCGATGTCGGCAAAATGCTGGCGAACCGCGTTGTGGATTGGGATTTCCCGCTGGCTAACCCCAAGGCTCGTCATCAAATCCAGCGCGTTGTGGTAGGTGCGGTCGGTCGTACCGAAGCACGGCATGGTGATGCCGAGGATGTTCGTGCGCGGCAGATGGAGCATGTCCACCGCCTTGCACGCCGCCAGCAGCGCAAGCGTCGAATCCAATCCGCCGGAGATGCCAACGACGACCTTCCCGCCCGTGACGGACAAGCGACGCGCCAGCGCCGTCGCCTGCATCGCCAGAATCTGCGCGCACCGCAATTGCCGGGACGCCTTGTCCGACGGGATGAACGGGTGCTTGCTGACGTGGTAATCCGGCGCTGCATCGTCCGGCAGCAGCGCGTTTTCCATCGTTCGCAGGATATTCGGCGCCTGCTTCCACATGGCGCGCACCTGCGCCGCGCAGTCCGCGAAGCTGCTCTGCTTCATGCGGTCGGCGCGGATGCGGTCGATGTCAACATCCGCCGTCATCAGGTAATTGTCCGCGAGATACCCCTCGCTTTCCCGGATGACCGTGCCGCAGGAAGCAATCACGCTATGCCCGGAAAACACAAGGTCGGAGGACGATTCGCCCATGCCCGCCGAAACGTACACATACCCGCACTGGCAGCGCGCGCTCTGCTGGCTGATGAGCTGCTGGCGGTACTCGCGCTTGCTCAGCAGCTCGTTGCTTGCGGACAGGTTCAGGATGATTTCCGCGCCTTCAACGGACAGCATCGTGCTCGGCGGCAGCGGTGCCCACAAATCCTCGCACAGCTCGATGCCGAAGCGCACGCCGTCCGACGTTTCAAATATTGCCTGACGGCAGACATCCGTTTTCAGCTTCGGAATGGCGACCGATGCATCCCTGCGCGCATCATCCGACTGAAACCAGCGCTTCTCATAGAACTCGCCGTTATTGGGCAGGAACGTTTTCGGCACCGCACTGATGATTTCGCCTTTGTGCAGCACCACCGCGCAGTTATACAGTGCGCCCTCAATTTCCAGCGGCGCACCGACGACCGCAAGGATTCCCTCCGGCATTTCGTCCTTTAGTGCGAGCAGCGCGTCCGTCACATCGTCCAGCAGCCGCCGCTGAAAAAACAAATCGCCGCAGGTATACCCCGTCAGGCTCAGCTCCGGGAAAGTCACGATGCTGACGTGTTTCTCCTTCGCTTCCCGCATCATCGCCAGATGGCGCTTCATGTTCTCCTTCACGTTCCCCAGCGCCAGCGACGGAACCGCCGCCCCCACGCGCACCAGTCCGCGCATATCTTGTCCTCCTTCACGGAATCTCTGACTTATTCGGCAACCATCTGGCGAATGCCTTTTCCGCCATCTGGTCACCTCATTGCGTCAGTTCTTCCTCAAAATACCAGCATTTTCACCCTTGGGCGGCCGTCCTCTACCTCCAGCATCGCCATCTGCTCCCGGCAGACCGCGCCCGGATTGACCAGCATCGGCACGCCCGTGACCATATCCGGCTCATGCGTATGGCCGTAGAAGGCAATATCGCACTTTTCCTCCCGCGCCCGCTCATAGAGGAAGGAGCGGGTCAGCTTGACGCGCTCCAAATGCCCATGCGTCAGGTACAGCCGCACCCCGCCGAAGTCCGTCACCCGGTAGTACGGGGCGTTCGGGCAGCAGAAGTCGTTGTTGCCGCGCACATCCAGCATCAGCGCATCCGGATCGCGGCGGCGGATGAAGTTTTCCGCTTGTGCGAAATCATCCACACCGTCGCCCAGAAAGAAGTATCCGTCGATTTTCCCTGTCATCTTCCATGTTTCTTCCAGCATCCACCGCAGTTGGCTTTCCTCGCCGTGAATATCGGACAGCACCAGTGCGCGCATCATTCGTGCAGCCCCTTCATAATCTCGAGCATCTTCTCGCACGCCCGTGCGCGATGGCTGATTTGGTTCTTCTCTTCCTCGGTCACTTCAGCGAAGGTCTTGTTCAGCGGTTCATAGAGGAACAGCGGATCATAGCCGAAGCCGCCCGTGCCGCGCTCTTCCTCCAGCAGTACGCCGGGGCAGGAGCCTTCCGCAATCAGCGTCTCCCGGCCCGGAATCTTGAGCGCCAGCGCGCAGATGAACGCGCAGGAGCGGTCAGTCTTGCCCTTCATGCGGCGCAGCAGCAGCGCATTGTTCGCCGCATCGCCGCTGCCCTCGCCCGCCATCATGGCGTAGCGCGCGCTGTACACGCCGGGGTCGCCGTCCAGCACCTCGACGGACAAACCGCTGTCATCCGCAAGCGTCGGCAGCCCCGTCGCCGCGCTGACCGTCTCCGCCTTGATGGCCGCATTGCCCGCGAACGTCGTCGCCGTTTCCTCAATCGGCGCATTGAAACCTGCCGCCACCATCGACACAACGGTGTAGTAATCCCCGAAAATGTGCTGCAATTCGCGAATCTTATGCTGATTGGAGGACGCGACCACAAGCGTCGGTTTGGCGCTCAAATGCCGCTTGGATTCCGCCAGCGAATCCTTCTGCTTCTCCATCAGCGCGCGGATACCCTTCGCGCCCATATCCAGCAGCGCATTCAGTTCCGCCTGCGTAAAGGAGCGACCCTCGCCCGTGCCCTGCAGCTCAACGAACTCGCCCTTTTCGTTCATGACGATGTTCATATCCACCTGCGCGCGGCTGTCCTCTTCATAGCACAAATCGACGCAGGGCGTATCATCCACCACGCCGACGGAAATTGCCGCGATTTGATGCGTAATCGGTGAGCGCAGGAGCTTGCCCTCGTCCAGCAGCTTGCTGACCGCGCACACGAGCGCCACCATTGCGCCGGTAATCGCCGCGGTGCGCGTTCCGCCGTCGGCCTGCAGCACGTCGCAGTCCAGCGTGATGGTACGTTCGCCCAGCGCCGTCAAATCAACCGCCTGACGCAGGCTGCGCCCAATCAGCCGGGAAATCTCCACGCCGCGTCCGTCCCGCTTCACGCCGTCGCGCTGCTTGCGATGTCCCGTCGAGGCGGGCAGCATGGCGTATTCCGCCGTCACCCAGCCCTGCCCCTTTCCGCGCAGGAACGGCGGCACATTCTCCTCCACCGATGCGGTGCAGATAACCTTTGTATTGCCCGTGCAAATCAGGCACGAGCCATCCGCCGTGCGCACAAAGTCGGTTTCAATCGTCACAGGGCGCCCCATTTCCGGCGCCCTGCCATCGTTTCGTGTCAGCATATCTCATTTCCTCCGTTATTCTGTACTTTCTCTGCATTCATTCGACGCGCTGCGTGTTTTTCCTGCCGAAACTTCCGCGAAAATCGTTGATTCGGCATCAAAATTCGCGCTTTGGGCTTTTCTTTCGGCGCATTTTGTGGTATGCTTAGAGGTGCGAGTTTTTAGGTAACCCGGTATTCCTGCCGGCAAGTTTATTAGAAAGGACTTATTTCGTGGGTAGTTTCAGCAGCAAGTATCTCAAAGACATTTGGAATCTCCCCAACATCCTGACGATGCTCCGTCTCGTGCTGATTCCGGTTTTCGCAGGGTTATTTCTCGCCGGATACGAGAAGTGGGCGCTCGCCGTGTTTATCATTGCCAGCATCACCGATTATCTGGACGGGTATCTTGCACGCAAAAACAATCAGATTACCGCTTTCGGCAAGCTGATGGATCCCTTGGCGGACAAGCTGATGGTCTGCACCGCGCTGCTTGGGCAAGGGCTGTCCGGCGTGTTCCCGTGGCCTGCGATTCTCATCGTGATGACGAAGGAAGTTGTGATGATTATCGGCGGCATCTACATGCTGCAAAACGGCATTGTCGTCTACTCGAACATCTTGGGCAAAGCGGCGCAGTTTTCCTTTATCGCGGCGCTGATTCTCTCCTTCTGGCACAAGGAATTTGTCGCGGCGTCACTGCCGCTGGACAGAATCATCCTCTGGATTGCGGTTGCGCTGGCTTTGGTGGCGCTGGTGGACTACGCGCTTGACGCGGCGAAGAAGCTCAAGGCGCACAAGGCGGGGAAAGTCAGCTGATTCCCGCTTGGACGGGAAATCCCCTGCTAAAAAGCAACTATGTTTGAAAGACCGGCAATCTGGTCGCGCCCATTTGGCGCGACACAGCATGGTTGGTTGAAAGAGCAGCTTGGGGGCGCGTCTGAGGACGCGCAAAGTTAGGGGCAGGGACGCTTCGCTGCCTGCACCTTTTGTTGGACGCGTTTGACATGCTGGTCGTCCGTGGAACAGTTGGGGCGTTGCCCCAAACCCCAGCAGGGACGCTGTCCCTGCACCCTGCAAGGGGCAGACGAAAAGGGACGAAGTCCCCCCTTGACCCTTTTTGGGCTGCCCGGCTTGGCTGCTTTACCCATCTTGGTGGGTAGGAGCGGCTTTTTTATTTGCCCCGCCCATGCTCCGGGACGACGGCGTAAACCACCAAATCCTCATTCCCCTCACAGTAGGTCGCATGCCGATGTCCCTTCGGGCAATAGTGCGTCTGTCCGGCATGGACGATCTCTTCCCCATCATCCATCATAATCCGTGCCGTCCCCGACAGCACATACACAATCTCACTATTCGTCTCATGTGTATGCATCCCAATCGACGAACCGGGCGTAATCCGCGCCAGCATGATGCGGTTCAAATCGTCCGAATACATCCGCGTATACACCATGCCGTCGCCGCCCTTGAAGTTGTGCATCGGCGTTTCAGAAATATGCTGCAAATCAAGAATCATAGTTTTTCTCTCCTTTTTCAATCTTTCATCAGAAAAGCGCCTGCAAGCAGGTCAGCCGAACCGACTGCCTCCTTGCAGGCACTTTTTGCTGCACACCGGAACGGCAGTCATTCCAGCGCACATCGGATTCACTTAGGGTAACACCGCGCAAATGAGGTGGTCGGCTGGCGAATGGATTTTTCGTCAGATGCAAATGCAAATTTCGAAGGTTTACTGGATGTAAATCGAGAAATTTGCATGCCGCAGATGGCGGAAAAGACATCGCCAGACACGCCGCCGAATTGTGCGGTGGTGCCTTATACTATTTCCAAATGAGAATGCGCCAAGATGCGAAGCGAATTTTTCTTTCTGGCTAACGGGAGTGGAACGCAGCGTAGCAGCGCTACGCTAAGTGGAACGACCGGACGCCAGAAGGAAAAAGGCGCGAGCAGATGGTGCAGGTGAATTTGGAAATAGTATTAGTCAATCTTCACGCCGTAGAGGAAACTCGTGCCCTTGCCGGTCGTGCCGATGACAAGCATGTTCTGGTAGACGGCAGGGGACGCTTCAATCGTGCCATTGAGCTGCAAGGTGTTGATGGTTTCGCCCGTCAAGCCGTCCAGCAGCATGAGCACGCCATCGCTCGTCGCCTGAATAATCCATCCCTTGCCGTTCTCGTTGTAGACTGCGACGGGCGACGAGTAGCAGTAGCCGCCCAGCGACTTCGCCCAGACGACTTTGCCCGTCTGCTTGTTCAGCGCCACCAGCACGCCTTCCTGCGCCTTCGCGCCGCTGCCTAACAGCTTTTCACTGCCGGAAGCGGAAATGTAGGACAGCGTGTAGTACACCAAGTCGCCCAGCTGATATTGCCCGATGACGGGGGACGCCATCACACCCGCGGTGTAGTCCTTTTTCTTCGTCGCGTTCAGGGCAAGCGACCAATCCTCCGCGCCCGTCGTCGCGTCGTAGCGGCGGATGGTAACGTCGCCCTTGGAGCGGTTCAGCAGCGTGTTCGCCGTGTAGAGCCAGAGGCGTCCGTCGTCGTCAAAATCCAGCGCAACGGCAGACTTGACCGCGTCGCCCGTTTCGACTGCCCAGACGGTGGTCATCGTCGTCGTGTCAACGCAGCGCAGCACGCCCTCCACATCCGCATAGAACACATAGCTGCCGTACATTGCAATAGGTGCTTCCACCGCCGTGTAGGCATCCTTCTGTTTCTTCGTGCGGCTCTTCATCATCGTGATGGTCGGGCTGACTTTCAGGTTGCCGGATTCATCCGTCGGCGTTTCGTAGACCGTGTTCATATGCACGGTGTAGAGCATACCGTTCGTGCCGGCGGTGATGTATGTATCGCTGTTGCGGTCATAGAGCGCCGAGCCGTCGAACGCGCCAACATCGTTGTACGCGCGGTCTTTCTTGCTGCCGCCGTCCAGACCGTCGATGGTCAGGTTCTCCTTGTTCGTCAGCAGATCATAGAAGTGCTGACCGATGCTGCCCGTCTTGTTGGCGAGGAAGCGCGCGTACTGCCCGACGGACATCTGCGGATACGCCAGCGTGCTGAGGCTGGGCGTGGAGCGCATCGGGTAGCCGAGTTCAATCGGTTCGCGGGTCTTGCTGCCGTCTTCAAGGTCAAGGAAGTAGATTTTACCGTCCAAGCTGGCGGCGATAACTTCCTTCAGCGCGGTTTTATCGTTCTTGCCGTCCAGCAGGGGCATATCCTGGCGCACGCGGCGCGCCCACTGCTCAATCACGGGCTGATTCGCCCACGAGAAGCCGTAGTAGGTTCGGCTCTTGCCCTTCAGGCTGCCGGTTTCGACCGCCCACACCTGCGTCAGCTGCGTCGCGTCTTCCACTGTGCCGACGGCGGCGTTCTGGCGGAATGCCGTGCCGCGGTAGGTCAGCACACCGATTTTGCGCGTCGTGTAGTCGTCGTCTGCGGGCATGTCGATGATTTCCTTCTCGTCGCGGGTGTATTCCTTCACGGCGGTGCGGCTGTCATCCCGATAGACCACGGTGTCGGCGATCAGCGACGGATCAGCGCTTGCGTCCGCCGAGAAAGTCAGCACAGGGCGCGGGGTAGCGGTCGGTTCGGGGGTCGGCTCTTCGGTCGGCACTTCCGTGGGAGCAGGTTCAGGCGTTTCCGTCGTTTCCTCTTCGGGCAGGATGATTTCTTCCGTTTTCTGCGGCGCAGGGGCCATCGTCGGGGTAACGGTCGGCACTTCCGTCGGCGCGAGCGTCACCAGCACGGGCGCCTGCGTCGGGGCTTCCGTCGGCATCTCCGTCGGAATTTCGGTCGGCACTGTGGTCGGCATCAGCGTCGGCGCTTCGGTCGGCGCTTCCGTCGAAATCGTCAGCGCCAAATTTTGCGTATTCTCCGCCATTGCAGGGCTGACCGTCGGTTCCGTGGTGGAATCGGCGGTCAGTTCGTGAGCATCCGGCTGAGCCGGATTGTTTGCGGCTGTGGAGAAATTCGTCGGCAGGTTGGAAATGGACGCAGGGCTATTTCCGCCCAGCGAAACCGTCTGCCGGAACCCGGTCGGAATCCACGCTTCATTGCTGAGCATTTCTGCCTCAATCACGCCGGAGTAAGCGTCAGCGGTTGTCAGCGTGAAAATCCAGACGACGGTGTTATCGGTGTTGGACTGGCTCATCAGCGTCACCGTGTCAAAGGGATTTCCGTTTTCATCCACCACGCGCACGTCCGTGACATTGTTGCTGGTGACGAGGTTGAAGGTAATCTGATACGGCGCGGTGGACGAGGTGATCGACGCGGTGAAGCTCGACGCCGTCGGTGCGACAGCCTGCGTCTGCGTGCGGCCGGTCAGCGGCGCGGTAATCGTGCGCTTCAGGTTGCCCAAGAAGCCGGTATTGCTGTCCGGAATCAGCAGAAGCCCCACCACAAGCAGACCAATCACCAGCACGATGGCAATCACCACCGCCAGCGCGCTCTTCTTGCCGCGCGGCGCTTCCTCTTCCACGTCCTCCTGCGGGCGCACGAACTCGTTTTGCAAATGATTCCGACGCGAGGACGCGCCTGCGTGCTCCATGTTCAGGTTTGTGCGATGGCGGGCTTCCTCCTGTCGTTCCGCGGCGGATTTCACCTCGCCCATGCCGTCCAGCTTAACCGGGCGGCGGATGACATTCTGCGGTTGACGCATCGGCGGCAGACTCGTGCGCGAGGCATCCGGGCGCGGCACACCGGGCGTCGGGATATTCGCACTCCGATTCTGCCCAAACGGCGCGTTGGGCTTTTCCGCTGTCGGTGCGACCGATGCGACCGATGCGACCGGTGCGACCGGTGCGACCGGCTTCACCTGTTTCGTCTCCCCAGCCTCCGCATTGCGCTGGAAGGTGCTGCGAATCGGCGGCATCTTCTGCGTCGTGCCCGACACATCTTCCACGGCGGGCTTCGCCGTTTCCGTGTTCGTCACATTTGCCGCGTTCCCCTGCTGCTGGTACATATCTGCGCGGCGGCGGCGCGGCGTGGTCTTTTCTTCGGCAGCTGGCTGCTGCACGGATCTATCCTGATAATTATTCTGATCCAAAGCGTCTTTACTCCTTTGCTCCGTTAGTTGCGCTCAGGCATACCCCCATTATACCCTAAACGGCGGATAATCTCAACCCCTGAAAGCCTGTCAATTGTAAAAATTGCAAGCAAAAATCAGGATTGCACCCAGAAAAGCGTGGATTTTTCTTTTTTCGCGGTGTATAATGGGGGCACTGCTTTTCAACAAGGAGGATTTTGCGCATGGAGAAGCATCCCGTCGCGCTGATTCCGATTGCCACTTATGATCAAGCCGCGGTGGATACCGCTGTTTTGCAGGGCGTTGATTTGCTCGGCGGCATTGCCCGCTTTGTGCAGCCCGAAGAGCGCATTCTGCTCAAGCCGAATCTGCTCTCCCGCGCCCTGCCGCAGAAGGCGATTACGACGCACCCGGCTGTCTTCTCCGCCGTCTGCCGCCTGCTGCGCGAAAGCGGCTATACGCATTTGTCTTACGGCGACAGCCCCGGCAACCCGACCACCTCGCCCGACAAGGCGGCGCAGGCATCCGGCATTGCGGAGGCCGCTGTGCGCTACGGCGTAGAAATGGCGGATTTCTTCTCCGGCAGTGTCGTTCCCTTCCCCGACGGGCACACGGCAAAGTCGTTTTACCTCTGCAGGGGCGTGCAGGATGCCGACGCGATGATTAACATCTGCAAGATGAAAACCCACGCGCTGGAGCGCATCACGGGCGCAGTCAAGAACCTGTACGGCTGCATCACCGGGGTCAACAAGGCGGCTGGACACGCCGCGTACCCCGACAGCTGGGTTTTCGCGGATATGCTGACCGACCTGCACCGCTGCGTCCGCCCGCGCCTGCACATCATGGACGGCATCATCGCGATGGAAGGCAACGGCCCGACCTCCGGCACGCCGATTGCCATGAATGTGCTGCTCTTCTCCGCCGACCCCGTTGCGCTGGACACGGTGTATGCCGCGCTCATCCACCTCGACCCGGCGACTGTCCCCACCTGCGTGCGCGGCGCGAAGGGCGGCATCGGCGTGATGGACGAAGGGCTGATTGATGTGCTGACGCCGGACGGGGTGCTGACGGTATCGCAGGCGCGGGAAAAGTACGGCAATGCGCAGTTTGACGTGTTCCGCGGCACGATGAAGAAGGGCCTATTGCCGAAGCTGATGCCGCTGCTGCCGTTTTTGCAGCACCGCCCGAAGGTGGATTTGAAGAAGTGCATCGGGTGCGGGGTGTGTCAGGAGGCATGCCCTGTGCCGGAGAAGGCGGTGCACAGCGGGCATGGGAAGAAAGCGAAATACGACTACAAGAAGTGTATTCGGTGCTATTGCTGTCAGGAGATGTGCCCGGCGAAGGCGATTTCGGTGTATCGCAGCCCGCTGAATAAGCTGCTGGGGGGAAAATAAAAAGCCACTTAACCCAAGGTGAAGGGAAAAGCGACCAAGTATGGCTGCAAAAAAAGGGTCAAGGGGGGACTTCGTCCCTTTTCGTCTGCCCCTTGCAGGGTCAAGGGTCGGAGCTCCCTTGTGGGGTTTGGGGCAACGCCCCAACTGTTTTTCGTGCGCTCAGCTCAAAGGGAACAGTCAACAAAGGCGCAGGCAGCGAAGCGTCCCTGCCAGTAGCTTTGCGCTTCCTCAGAAGCGCCCCCCAAGCTGCTTTCCCCAACGCGCCGCACATTGTCGCGCCAAATGGGCGCGACCGACTTGCTGTTCTGCCAGATATAGCAGTTCTTTCCCGCAAGCAGGGATTTCGCCTCTGCGGAGGCGACAAGGGGGCAATGAAAACAGACGAATGTCTGCGGTCGCGGCAAATATAAATAGCGGGGTGTCAGGAGCTTTTTCTCCCAACACCCCGCATTATTCTTATGCTTCCTTCTCCACCGTAATCTTTCCATCTGCGACCTTCAGCCGCACGCGGTCGCCCAGCGCGATTTTGCCGCCCAGCAGCTCTTCGCTCAGCGTATCCTCGACCGTGCGCTGAATCAGCCGGCGCAGCGGACGCGCGCCAAACTTCACGTCGTAACCCTCGCGCGCCAGCTTCTCCACCACCTCGTCATCCCACGTCAGGGCGATTGCGCGCTCCTTCAGGCGGCTTGCAACCTGCCCCAGCATCATGCCCGCAATCGCGCGGATTTCCACCTCCGTCAGCGGATGGAACACAATCAGCTCATCCACACGGTTGATGAATTCGGGGCGGAACACGTCCTTCACCGCTTTCATCACGGCGTCCTTCATGGCGGTGTAGTTCGTCGCGTCCGCCAGCGCCTTCGAGCCGAAGCCCATCGCACGCCCTTCGCCGATGTCGTGTGCGCCCGCGTTGGAGGTCATGACGATAATCGTGTTCTTGAAGGACACCGTGCGTCCCGTGTTGTCGGTCAGGCGGCCGTCCTCCAGAATTTGCAGCAGGATGTTGAACACATCCGGGTGCGCCTTCTCCACCTCATCCAGCAGGACGACGGAATACGGCTTGCGGCGGACGGCTTCGGTCAGCTGACCGCCCTCCTCGTAGCCGACGTAGCCGGGCGGCGAACCGACAAGCCGCGAGGTCGTGTGCTTCTCCATGTATTCGCTCATGTCCACGCGGATGACGGCGCTCTCGTCGCCAAACATCGCTTCGCCCAGCGCACGGCACAGTTCCGTTTTGCCTACGCCCGTCGGGCCTAAGAAGATGAAGCTGCCAATCGGTCGCTTCGGGTCTTTGAGCCCTGCGCGGGCGCGGCGAATCGCGCGGGAAATTGCGCTGATGGCTTCGTCCTGCCCAATCACGCGCGCGTGCAGCACATCCTCCAAGTGGAGCAGACGTTCCTTCTCGCTCTGCGTCATTTTTGTGACCGGAATGCCTGTCCAGCCGGAGACAATCGCCGCCACGTCGTCCTCCGACACGGACAGCTCCACCTTCGGCTTGCCCTCGTTCCACGCTTCGCGCTTCTGGTCGATTTCCGCCTTCAGGCAGCGTTCCTCGTCGCGCAGGCGGGCGGCAGTTTCGTAGTCCTGATGCGCGATGGCTTCCTTCTTGTCCGCCAGCACTTTCTCCAGCGCCAGCTCCTGCTTACGCACATCCGGCGGCGCGGTGTACGCCTGAATGCGCACGCGCGAACACGCCTCGTCCATCAGGTCAATCGCCTTGTCGGGCAGATAGCGGTCGGCAATGTAGCGGTCGGAGAGGGTGACGGCGGCTTCGAGCGCCTCGTCGGTGATGTGCAGCTGATGGTGCTTTTCGTACCGTTCGCGCAGACCATGCAGGATGGCGAGTGTCTCCTCGGTCGTCGGTTCACCGACATGCACAGGCTGGAAGCGGCGCTCCAGCGCGGCATCCTTCTCGATGTGCTTGCGGTACTCGTCGAGCGTCGTCGCGCCGATGCACTGCAATTCGCCGCGCGCCAAAGCGGGTTTCAGGATATTCGCCGCGTCAAGCGACCCTTCCGCCGAACCCGCGCCGACGATGGTGTGCATTTCGTCGATGAACAGCAGCACGTCGCCCGCCTTTTGAATCTCGGACAGGACGTTCTTGAGCCGTTCCTCGAACTCGCCGCGGTACTTGCTGCCCGCGACCATACTGCCGATGTCCAGCGACACAACGCGCTTGCCCATCAGCATATCCGGCACATTGCCCGCCACGATGCGCTGCGCCAGCCCCTCTACCACCGCGCTCTTGCCCACGCCCGGTTCGCCAATCAGCACGGGATTGTTCTTCGTGCGGCGAATCAGGATCTGAATCAGGCGGGTGATTTCGGTGTCGCGGCCGATGACGGGGTCAAGCTCGTCATTCTCGGCACAGCGGGTAAGGTCGCGGCCGTACTGCGCAAGGGCGCTCTGGTCGTCCTTGCGGCGGGGCGGGGGCATCTGCGGCACTTGCTGGCGGTTATCGCCATTGCCATCGCCCATCGCGGCGAACGGCGGTGTGGGTGTTTCCGCCTTGCGCTGGCGGATGCGCGCCAGCAGTTCTTCGCGTGCTTCCGATGCGTCCACGCCCCGGTGCGCCAGCAGCTCCGCCGCCTTGCAGTTCGGATTTGCCAGAATCCCCAGCCACATATGTTCCGTGCCGACGTACAGCTGCCCCAGACGGCGGCTCTCGATGATGCTGCCGTCCAGCACCCGGCGCGCGCGCGGCGTCATCTGCACCGGCCCATGCCCCGGATGCAAACTGACCTCATCGTCGATTTGGTCAAGCACCTGCTTCACGTCTTCCTTCTGGATATGGCGCGTCACGCTTTCCGGCGCTTCGCCCACGTCCAGCAGGCCATACAGGAAGTGCAGCGTGCCCACATACGGCTGCCCCTCCCTTGTCGCGCATTCCTGTGCCGTCATCAGCACCTGCTGTGCGCGTTTCGTAAACTGTCCGAATATTGCCATTCTCATCTCTCCTTCAGTACGAAAGGGAGGCGCCAGAGGCTCTGCCTCTGGACTCCGGCAGGGGCGCTGCCCCTGCACCCTGCAAGGGACTTCGTCCCTTGACCCTTTCGCGCGATTGGGTTGGTGACATTTTCATGCTATTCTCGCGTGTTAATGCAGGGGGGTCGCCTCTGCGGGAGCATCCCCCTGCAACAATAAAATCAAGCTGCTTTCAATCAACAAGCAAGCACACATGCCAAAGAATCGTAAGGGAATTACTCCCCCAGCAATTCCCTTACCCGATCCGCTCTGGCAGCGTCCAGCGCCTGCCCCGACAGCGTTTCGCCCGCATAGATGCACAAGTGCGCATCCTGCGCCTGATCCAGCACCTCGTCCACCTTCTGCACCGACAGCGGCAAAAGCCCCATCGTCGCACCAAGGCGCAAATTGCTGTACATCTGGTAGAACTCGCCGCGCGGCAGAATCCGCGCATGGGTCAGGATGCCGAATGCGCGCTGCACCGCGTCCTCCGTTTCGATTTTCGCGGTCGTCAGCGCCTTTTCCTCCAGATTCTGCTCCATCATCGTCAGCCGTTGCCCGACGGCCTCTACCGTCGTAATCAGCTCCTGCTCCGTGCGGCCGAGCGTCACCTGATTGCTGATTTGGTAGATGTTGCCCAGTGCTTCGGCTCCCTCGCCGTATACACCGCGGATGTTCAAGCCGACTTTCGCCACCATCTGCCCGACGTTGCCCATCTGCTTGCTGCGGGTCAGCAGCGGCAGGTGCAGCAGGAGCGACGCGCGCATCCCTGTGCCGGCATTGGTCGGGAACGCAGTCAGGTAGCCAAGCTGCTGGTCGAACGCGAACTCGTTCTGCCGCGAAAGCGCGTCATCCACGCAGAAACACGCCTGTGCCGCGCTGAGCAAATCATCCCCCGCGCGAACCGCCTGAATGCGCAGGTGGTCATCCTCATTCATCATGATGCTGACGCTGCTGTCGCGCTTGACCAGCACGGCGGCAGTTTCCGGGCTGCGCAGCAGGTCGCGGCTGACGAGGTGACTTTCCTCCATCGCGCGACGGCTGACATCGCTCATGTCGCGCAGGCGGAGCAGGTCGTACTGCTCCTCCAGTCCCGCTTGACGCAGTGCACTAAGCGTGCGCAGGATGCAAGTTTCCGCCTGTTCCGGTTCGCTGGCGAGGTCAAAGGGCAAATCCGCATAATTTCGCGCCAGCCGAACGCGGGAGGACAGCACAATATCCGATTGCATCAGGCTTCCTCCTTCCCCAGCAGCGCGCGCAGGCGGTCGCGGATTTCCGCCGCGTGCTCGTAATCCTCCGCATTGACCGCCAATTGCAGCTGCCGCGTCAGCTCTTCCTGCTCATAGCGGCTGCGCTGGTCTGTCTCGGACTGCAGCGGCTTGCGCCCCGCGTGCTGTACGCGCCCATGAATTTGCAGCAGCATCGGGTGCAGCTGCGCCGCGAACGCCTGATAGCAGTCAGGGCAGCCAAGCCGCCCGGTCTTGATGAACTTGCTCAGCGTCATACGGCAGCGCGGGCAGGTGATGTCCGGCTGGTCGTCCGGCACTTTTTCGCCTTCTTCGGGCTGTTCGCCGCGGTTAATGGCGTTCAAAATCGCGCCGAGCAGCTTCTGCATGTTGCCGCTGGCGATGTTCATATTCATTTTCGCCATGCAGTCGGCGCACAAATGGCGCTGCGTCATGGCTTCTCCCATCATCACGGAGATGGTATAGACGGCTTCATTCTGATGGCATTCTTCGCAAAGCATGTTGGAATGCTCCTTTCTGGGTTCTCAGGACTCGTCCGGCTGCGCAATGCAGCATAGCGCTGTGCAGCCGGGCTGGTTCCCCTATGGCATCGTCCGATTCTGCCGCGCAATGCTGGTCAGCATCGCCTTGAAGATGCGGGCGCGCTGTGCGTCCTTCATGCTGTCAGGAATCGGGATGGCGAGCGCCTGTGCGCTCATGGCGGCGCGCATGAGGGCGGCTTCCTGCGCCGTGACGAGCTTCTGCTCCGTCAGCTGCTGCACAAGGCGCGACGCTTCCTCCTCCCCGATGGCGTCGCCGATGCGCTCGTTGATGAGGTACATCAGCTGCTGCGCGCCGCTCTGCACAATGCGGACGATGCGGATGTAGCCGCCGCCGCCGCGCCGGGATTCAATCAGGTATCCGTGGTCGGGGGAGAAGCGCGTCGCCAGCACATAATTGATTTGACTCGGCGCGCACCCGAAATATTCCGCCAGTTCGTTTCGCTTCAGTTCCACCTCCGGCTCATCTTCCGCCAGAAGCGTCTTGATAAAAGTCTCGATAGAGTCACTTAGTCGCATATCTTTCGCCTCGAATTCTGACTATCTTTGACCATCATCAGTATATCATATTCTCGCGAAAATGCAAGCGTTCCGCGCCTGTTTTCCTGAAATTTCAAGGATTGTTCACGATTTCGCCACATAAAAAGCGCGTTTTCCGCACACGCTGTCTCCGTGGAGGTGAACAGTTTTGTCCGAAAAACGCGATTTTCTGCAATCGAAGCCCACACCGCTTTTTCCCATCGATGGCGACGAGTCGCTCTTCCCCGACACTGCCGTCAGCCCAACCGACTTCACCGGCGTGATGCCCGCGCCGATGAGTGCCCCCGGTGCGCAGGCGCTGACAGGGCTTATGACCATGCCGTGCCCGCTCTGCGCCACGCCGGAAGTCCCAAAGTGTCCGCCACCGCCTGATGAAAGTGCGCATCCTTCTGATGCACATAATTGACGGAGGAGACCACTCGCGTCCCGTCGTCCCAGACGATGCTGCCGCGCCCGTCCGCCTGCAGGCCGTAATCCGTCAGTGACTTTCCCGCTTCGGGCACAAGCACCGTCAGGCGGTTCATCACGCGGTTGCCAAGGAACAGTGTGAACACGCCCGTGCCAATGTCGATGGACATGTGCTGCCCGGTGAAGCCCGCCAAACCAATCGCTTCGTCACTCTCGTAGGCGGGGATTTCGCTGAAATACTGTACTGGGTGCTTGACGTAGCACAGCGCGCCGAGATACTGCTGATACGTCCCGTCTGCGCGGCGGAAGCCCGTGCGGTTGCGCGCCATGACGCGAATCGCCTTTTTGCTGATGACCTGCTGACGGAGAACGCCCTGCGCAAACTTCACCATGTCGCCCTGCGTGGAAAACAGCCCGGCGTGTCCCATGATTTCGGGATACAGCTTCGCTGCCTTCGGGTCATGCGGGATACCCGGCTGCGCATCGGTGCGCAGGATGTGTTTCCCCTGCTCAATGCGGTGTTCGCCGCGGCAGGAGATGCAGTCCGCTCTGCGTTCTTCCGGCACATGCAGAAACGTTTCCGCCATTTCCAGCGGACGCAGGATGCAGCGGGTCAGTTCCGCGCCGTACTCGCTTTGCGCCGCACCTTCAACCACGTCCCGGATGACCATGGCGTGGATGTCGGAATACGCGCGCCCGCGAATTTCCCCCGGCTGCACCGCCCAGAGCTGCTGTTTCGCGGCTTCGGGCGTTTTTTGCGTGTCGATGCGCTCTGGGGTTGTCAAGCCGATTTCAAACCCCAGCACCTTTTCCACCGGCATGTCCGACAGATAGCGATACTGCGGCGCGTAATCCGTCACCGGGCGGGTTAAATCCAGCCGCCCCTCTTCCCAGAGCCGCATGGTCAGCAGCCCCGTGAACAATTTCGTCAGGCTCGCCAAATCAAACAGTGTCCTGTCCGAAACCGGCGTGCCCTGCTCGTTGATAACGCCGCCGCGCGCCTGAACACAAAGCCCCGCCCCTCCGCACGTCACGGACAGGCAGGGCAGAATCTTTGTTTCCTCGGTGAAATATCGAACCGTATCCTGCAAGGTCATTGTGTTTTACTCCAATCCGATGCGGGTGCACGCCACACGCCCCTCCACCAAATCGCTCAGCCGATGGCGCGCATGACCGATGATGACCATCGTTCCCTGCCGGGCGGACTTGAGCGCGTATTCCAGCTTGGCTTTCGCGCCGTTCGCGCCCGCGCGGGACGCGCCGACGCAGCTTTCCTGCAGCTGCCGCACCTTCTCCTCCAACTCTTCCATGCTTTTCGCCGTCACCTGCACCACCAGCGTTTTGGGGTCGGCGGGGTCGCGGTAGATGCCCTCGGTAGAGGTCATCAGCACCAGCTTTTTCGCATGGACGAGGTTTGCAATCACCGCCGCCGTTTCGTCGTTATCCACGCACTCTACCACTTGGTCGCCGTGGCTGCGGCGGATGGCTAATTCCATCTTGCGGTTCTCTTCGTCGCTGACAGGGTCGTTGTAATTGACAATCGGAATTGTTTTCTGCTGCGCCGCGCGAATCAGCAGCCGCCGGATATGCTCGCGCTTCTCCGGGTCGTTGAAGTGCGTGTGCTCCACCAGCAGCTGCCGCACGCCGTATTCCTGATGGATGAATTGCCGGTAGTTCTGCATCAGGATGCTCTGCCCCTGCGCGGCATAGTCCGCCTTTATCTCGTCGTCGCTGCCGCAGAGTTCGCACCCGGTACGCTTCAGGTAGTCCAGCCGCCCGATTTCCGTCGCGCCGGACGTGACCCAAATCATGCCGGGCTTGAGTTCCGCGCCCAGCCGGGAAAAGATGTTGTAGTCAATATCCTTGTCCTCTTTGCGAATCAGCGCCATCGAGCCGATTTTGCCGACAAGGTCAAACTGGTAGTCCATCATCGCTGCTTTTTCCCCCAAAGTTTTGGGTTATTTCTGCTGCTTCAGCACGCTGTCGCCATCCACATAGGTGATGTGGAGTTCGCGCTTCCCCTGCTGCCAAATGCTCGAACAGGCCAGGTGCTTCTGCCCGATATGGCGGTCAAGCCAGCGAACCAGCCCCGGCTGACGCGCTTTCAGCCCCTTGTGTATGATGATATACTCTACGTTCTTCAAATTTCCCTCTTCCTGCAGGATAAACGAGCGCATCGGCGCGCTCATCATGCCGCAGATAACGGGAATCATCAGAACAATGCGATCATATTTCGCAAAATCGACCTTATACAAGTCGATTTCCATTTTTCTTCTCGTCAGGGTGCAGTACAGGTAATGCAGATATTCCCGCGCCGTTCCTCGATACGCCATCGGCACGATTTCCAGCCGCGATGTATTTTCCATTTCATGTGCCAGCCTGCGCGCCGTAGACGCGGTACGGCCCGTTCGGGAGTAAAACACGATTAGGGTTTTCAATGCGTTCACCTTTCATCATGGATGCCTGTACATCCGTTATCACTATTTCCGATTGGAAATTTGCAGCCCATCCAGCCGGGAATCGCATCATGCGTAAATGTTGAACATGGTTGTGATGAGCTTCTGCAGCCCATACATGCCTGCCTGATAACCATGGCTGTTGTCCAGCGTCGCGTCCGCCGCCTTGCGGTAGAGGTCAATCCGCTCGTGGTACAGCCGTTCCACTTCACCCAGCCCCTTCTGTGCCAGCAGTGGGCGGCGGTTGAGCTTGATGTCGCCCATAATTTCCTCCAGCGGACGATCCAGCAGCACAATCACGCCCGTGTTCCGCATGATTTCGCGGTTCACGTCGCGCAGCACCAAGCCGCCGCCGGTGGATACGATGCTTCCCTGCTCCCGCGACAGCTCAATGAGCATATTCGTCTCCGCGTTGCGGAACGCCTGCTCGCCATAGTGGGCGAAAATGTCGCTGGTGGAGCAGCCGACAGACTGCTCAATGCGCTGGTCGGTGTCGATAAAGGGCAGACCAAGGTTGCTGGCGACACGGCGGCCCAAAGAGCTTTTGCCGCTGCCCGGCATCCCGATGATGTAGACGTGTCGATTAAGCATGGTTCGCCTCCCGAAGCAGCTTTTCCTGCTCCTGGCGGCTGAGCGCCATCATCTCCCGGTACAGCGCCTGCACTGCCTCCACCAGTGATGCATCCGTCAGCATAGCCGCGCGGCTTTCCAGCACCTGCGCTTCACGGCTGGCATCCAGCACAGGCTTCCCCTGCGCCAGCTTTGTCCGCGCCACTTCCCGGCAGAGCGTCATCCGCCGCTCGAACAGCTTTACCATCTCCCGGTCGATTTCATCCAACTCCTGCCGGATCTGTGCAAGTTCCCGCATTCTTTTGCCCATCCTTGCTGACAGCGCGCGCTGCCGTCTTGTGTTTCCTTGCTGCCATTATAGCGTATTCCATCCATCTTGGCAAGCAAAATGCGCATTTTCCTGCACTATATCAAACAATGATAAGGGTTTATTGAATTTCGTGCGCATTTTTTCATCCGTTTTTCCAAGCTCTTGCAATTTGTTTCGTGTTTTGCTTACTCCGCGCAGTCCAGCGTGAACGCGAACGCCGCGCCCGCCTCGTCGCTGGTGTCCATCAGCGTAATCTTCTGCCCGTGCATTTCCATGATGCGCTGGCAGATGCTCAGTCCCAGCCCTGTGCCTTTGCCGGACGTGTGCGCCTTATCCGCCGTGTAGAAGCGCTCAAAGACGTGCGGGCGGTCTTCCGGCGAAATGCCCACGCCGTTGTCCTGCACGATGACGGTGCAGATGCCCTGATTCACGCGCACGCTCATGCGAATCACACCGCCGTCCGGCGTGAATTTAATGGCGTTGTCCAGCAGATTGACCGCCACCTGCTCGATGCGGCTTTCGTCCGCGTTGACCATGCAGGGTTCGGGGGCGAAGTCGCATTCCACGTCCATCTTCTTCGCCTCCAAGTCGCCTGTGCGGTGCAGCAGCACGCGCGAAAGCAGCTCGCAGATGTCGAAATTCGTCTTGTTCAGCGCCGCGTCATCCTTCTCCAAGCGGGAGAGCTTGAGCAGGTCGCCGATGAGGTTTTTGAGTCGCGTCGTCTCGTCGGAGACAATCGTCAGGTACTGCGGATAGTCCTCCTGCCCGATCGTGCCGTCGCGCATTCCCTCGACGTAGCCGGAAATCGCCGTAATCGGGCTTCGCAGCTCGTGGGAGACGTTCGCAACGAACTCGCGGCGGCTCTCCTCCAATTGCGACAGCTTTTCCGCCATCGTATTGAACGACGCGCTCAGTTCCGCGATTTCGGGGCAAGTCGCCTTGCCTTCCGGCGCGCGGACGGAGAAATTCCCCTCGGACATCGCCTTCGCCGCGCCGGACAGCACGCTGATTGGATGGAGTATCCGCCGCAGATACAGCAGCAGCGCCCCGCCCGCCAGAATGCAGAAACCCAGTACAACCCCCAGCACCGGCAGCAGCAGCGTCCCCGCGCGCACTTCAATTTCCTGCGCGGGTGTCTGGATGAACACCGCGCCGCGCACCAGCCCGCCCGACACGAACGGAACGCCGACGGTGAAGTACCAGTCGCCATCAACCTGACGGCGGATGCTGATTTCGTCGCCGCCGATGATGGTCAGCAGCGCTTCGTAGATATCCTTGCCGTTGAGCGTCTTGGCGAAATCGGGATTCTTCTCGTAGGTGACGGCCATGTTGTCCATCACCTGCCCGGAGCGGTCGACAATCGCGATATACGCGCCGTACTCGTCGTACACCTGCGCCGCCTTCCAGCGGAGGTGCTTGAGCGCCACGGTATTCTGCGCGCTGCCCGAAAACAGCGACGTGCCGAGCGTGTAGGTGCTGCTGCCGCCGGAATACAGGCTCGCCAGATACGCAATCTCGCGCGCCTCCGCCCGCAGGTTCTCCTGCCGAATTGCCGTCTGGCGGCTGGTGAGCGTATACAGCCCCAGCCCCGACAGCACGCTTGTCAGCAGCACAATTACCGCCACAACCACCGCCATAATCCGACCAAACATGATGTTTCCCGCCTCTTATTTTATAACCTCAAACTTGTACCCGCGCCCCCAGATGGTCTGGATGCGCCAGCCGTACTTTTCGCACCCGACCAGCTTATCACGCAGGCGCTTGACGTGCACATCCACCGTCCGGCTCTCGACTTCCACCTGAAAGCCCCACACTTGGTCAAGCAGCTGACCGCGCGTGAACAGCTGGTTGACGTGGCTGGCAAGGAAGTACAGCACTTCCAGCTCCTTCGGCGGCATCTCCAGCTTCTTGCCCTCGTAGAACACTTCGTAGCGGCTCAAACTGACTGTCAGTCCGGGGAAGGACAGCGTGTCATCCGCCGTTTCTTCCTCTTCCTCGGTCTGCCCCATCGTCCGGCGAAGCACTGCCTTGACGCGCGCCGCCATCTCCTTGCTGTCAAACGGCTTGGTGATGTAGTCGTCCGCGCCCAGCTCCAGCCCCAGCACCTTGTCGAACGTCTCGTCCCGCGCTGTGACCATAATAATCGGAATATTCGAGGACTTCCGCACGGCTTTGAGCACCTGCCAGCCGTCCATGCCGGGCATCATCACGTCCAGCAGCATCAAATCCGGCGGCATTTTGCGGAACTCGGTCATCGCGTCATCCCCGCGCCCGACCGTCTTCACCTCATACCCCGCCTTCTCCAAATACAGCTGCTCCAATTTCGCAATATTCGGGTCATCATCGACCACGAGAATATACGGCTTTTCTTTCATAAAACACCTCCGCAAGGGGCTTCGCCCCTTGAACCCACCAAAGGGACTTCGTCCCTCTGGACTCCCATTCGCGCGATTGAGTTGGTGACTTCTTCATGCAATTTCCGCGTGTTAAGCAGGGGTTTCGCGCCTGATGAAAAAATCCTCGCTTAGCAGGATTATTTCAGCGTCACAATCGTGACCCCGCTCTCCCCTTCCCCATAGACGCCCAAGCGGCAGCTTGCCACATGCATGTGATGCTTCAAATGCTGCTGAATGCCACTGCGCAAAACGCCCGTGCCTTTGCCGTGGATGATGCTCACTTCGCCCATCCCCGCCAAAATCGCCTGATCCAGATACTGGTCAACCGTCATAATCGCCTCATCGAGCGCCATGCCGCGCACGTCGCATTCCATCCGCACCGTGCGTTCCATCGCGCCGGTTTTCAGGTGTACGCTCGTCGGCTGGGGCTTCGGCTTGTCCGGCTGCTTCACCAGACGAAGCTGGCTGATATTCACCTTCAGCTTCAGGATGCCCGCCTGCACCTCCACCTCGCCCTTGGCGTTGGCGGGGGCAAGCACCGTACCCTGACTGCCGATGGTGAGGATTTCCACCGTGTCGCCCTTGCGGACTTCCTTCGGCGGCAGCCCGGTATCCACCTTTTGCAGCAAGCCCTCGGACAGATTGTCCACGTTGTTCTCGATGCGGCGGCGAATCGCGTTCACCTGCGCGTCGGGGTTCTGCTGCTCCTTCTTCATGCGCTTCAAATCCGCGATGATGCTCTCGGATTCGCGGCGTGTTTGCTCCATGATGCGGCGGGCGTCCGCCTTGGCTTTCTTGATGGTGTTCTCGCGCTGGTCTTCCATCTGCTTGCGGAGCTTCTCGGCCTCGTCGCGCAGCTTGACCGTCTCAGCACTCGCCTGACGCGCAATCTCGCGCTCGCGTTCCGCCACCTGCCGGTGATATTCCGCATTGGCGATAACGTCCTCAAAGCGCACGGAGTCGCTGGACAGCAGCTTCTTCGCGTCGTCAATGAGGTTTTCCGGCAGACCCAGACGGCGGCTGATTTCAAAGGCGTTGGACTTGCCCGGCACGCCAATAGACAGGCGGTAGGTCGGGCGCAGCGTCTCCACATCGAACTCGACGGAAGCGTTCTCCACGCCCTTGGTGGACAGCGCGAATGCCTTCAGTTCGCTGTAATGCGTCGTCGCCAGTGTCCGCACACGGATGTTCAGCAAGCGCTGCAGAATCGCCTGTGCCAGTGCCGCGCCCTCAGTCGGGTCAGTGCCCGCGCCCAGTTCGTCGAACAGCACCAGATCATCCGGCGTCACCTCGTGCATGATGGACACAATCGTCGTCATATGCCCGGAGAAGGTGGACAGGCTCTGCTCGATGGACTGCTCGTCGCCAATATCGGCGAACACCTGCTCAAACACCGCCAGTTCCGTCCCCAAATCCGCCGGGACTTGCAAGCCCGCCTGCGCCATCAGCGTCAGCAGACCGACTGTTTTCAGCGTAACCGTCTTGCCGCCCGTGTTCGGGCCGGTGATAATCAGCGACGTGAAGTCCTTGCCCATCCACAGGTTTGACGGCACAACCTTCTCCCGGTCAATCAGCGGATGACGCCCGCGGATGATGTTGATATACCCGTTCCGGTTGAGTTTGGGCGACACGGCGTTCATCTCGCGGGAGAGCATCCCCTTGGCGAAGATGTAGTCCAGTTCCGCCAGCGTCTCCACCGTTTCGCGCAGCTGGTCGGCATACGGCGCGATTTCCGCCGACAAAGCCGCCAGAATCCGCTCAATCTCCTGTTTTTCCTTTGCCGCCCACGTTTTCAGCTCGTTGCCCATTTCCACCGCCGCCATCGGCTCGATGAACAGCGTCGCGCCTGTGGACGACTGGTCATGCACCAGCCCCGGCACGCTGCCGCGGTACTCCGCCTTGACGGGCAGGCAGTAGCGGTCGTTGCGCATGGTGACAATCGGGTCTTGCAGGTACTTCTGGAACGCGGATGAGCGAATCATCTGATTCAGCTTTTCCTTAATGCGCTCGTTCGCCCCGCGCAGATGACGGCGGATGTCCATCAGCTCGTTCGACGCGCGGTCGGCGATTTCGTCCTCGGAGATAATCGCGTTGGTGATGTCCTGCTCGACGTTGTGAAGCGTCGAGAGGCGCTGCGCCAGTTCCTTCAAAATCGGCGTGTTGTCGCGCTCGGTGTCCAGCGCCTTCCGCGCCGCGCGGGCGGACTGCATCAGCGCCGCCACTTCCAGCAGCGCCTTCGGGGAGAGCGTCGCGCCCTTTTCCGCCAGCGTCAGGCTCGCGCGAACATCCGAAAACGGCACCAGCGGCGACGCGCCCACATATTGCAGGATGACCGTCGCTTCCTCCGTCTCCGCCTGCATCCGCTGGATTTCGGTCATGTTGCTGGACGGCACCAGCGCCTCGCAGCGCTCCCGCCCCATGTCCGTCATGGCCTTGCTCGCCAGACGGTCGCGGATTTTGGTAAATTCCAGCACCCGCAAGGTTCTTTCCTTCATCATCTGCGTATTCCTCATAAACAATTCACTCAACAGGACGATTCCAGTGGTTGCTCGTCCCTTCCAATTCCCGCATTTCGCCATCCATGACGGCGCGCACGTCCGCCGCTTCCTGCGCGTTTTCCGTCGTCAGCACCATCATGGGCGCATAGCCCGCCTGACGCACCCGGCGGATGTTGTTCGTCGGCAGCGCGTTCATCAGCCGCACCAAGCAGCCCTCCGGCAGCCTTTGCCGCAGCAGCGGATAGACCGTTCCGCGCCGGTCGGTGAGCGTCTGCCCCGCCAGCGCATCCGGCGAATGCTGGTCGCACATCCGGCACGCCGCGTGCCCTTTCGTCAATCCCAGATACGTCCGCGCCGGGCAGTGGTGCAGCAGCATCAATTGCTCCCGCCCATACGCCGGAACAACCACGGGCGGATGATTCTGCATCAGCGTCCGCAATTCCGCGCCGGACAGTTCGCTGCTTGCCGTCACGAATCGACACCCCTGCTCCAGCAGAAACTGCGCCGCGCGGCGATTCATCACCGGAATCCCGCTGCCCGCGCCCATTGGCACGTTCCATGTACGTCCCAGCTGCCCAACGCTGCCCAGCACAATGCCGCCGAGCTTCCCCGCGTTTCTCTGCACGAAGTCGGAGAGCAAATCGAGCGTCTTTTCCTCGCACACGGTCGGCAACTGCAGCCACACGCTGTCCGGCATGTCCCGCAAGCCGCTTTCCAGCGCATCCGCCCGGAAATCTTCGGGATACCAGACCAGCAAATCCGCCGCGCCCTGCATGGCGTCCGCCTGTTCCCTCGTGCGGACAATCGCCATGCTCGGCGCATCCGGCGTGTCGGGATAAATCAGGTCATCCGCGGGTTCTTCGCGCCCCGCTTTGCGCGTGAATGCCGCAGTTCTTGTTTCCGCCAGCTGCTGACAAGCCTCGCGCCGCAGCTGATTCAGCGCCGACACAGGCACGAACGCACCCGCGGTCTGCACCGTCAGCGCCCGCAGGGAGAACGGCGTGTCGCTGAGCTTTCCCAGACTGCGCCGCGCGTCCTCTTCACTCATGGCGCGGCTCTGCGCGGGGGCAACCGTGTCGCCCGTGACGGTGACACTGCTTTCGCCGTCGGTCATGGTGAGCGCAAGCGGCTTTCCGGGATATGCAATCAGCGCCATATCCGCCGGAATCGCGGGAATGGCAAGGCTTCGCGCCCATTGGAGCTGCTTTTCGCTGGTCAGGCGGTAGACCTCGTCACCCGCCTTGGTGCGGATGTCGGGCCGCAGGCGCACGACGGCAATTTGTCCCGCCTCGGTGTCATGCCCGGCATAAATCAGTTCGGCATCCCCCTGCGCGGTACGGATCTGCAAGCCATCGCCGTCATCGAGGCTGCGTTCCAATCGGACGCGCGCCATATTGCCCGCTGCGAACTCAACCCTGCCGATTTTCACGCCGCCGTGGCTGACGCGCGCCGGGTCAATCACGCCCGCATCCTCCGCGCCCATGGCGTACCCGCGCATAAAGCCGCCGCGGGAGAAAATCTGCCGCAGTCCGGTCATTTCGGCTTCGTCCGCCTTGCGGAAATGCCCATTGTCCATTGCGTCGATGGCATCGCGGTAGCTATTGGCAATTGTCGCGACGTATTCCGGGCGTTTGAGCCGCCCCTCCAGCTTGATGGACGCGACGCCCGCCTTGTTCAGCTCCGGCAGGTCGTCGCGCATACAAACGTCGCGCGGAGAGAGCCACGCCGCGGTCTTGCCGCGGTAGGTATACAGCAGGCGGCAAGGCTGAGCGCAGCGCCCGCGGTTGCCGCTTCGTCCGCCGACGACGGAGGAAAACAGGCACTCCCCGCTGACGGCGACGCACTGTGCGCCATGCCCGAACACTTCGATTTCGATGCCCTCTTTCGCGGCGAGGGCGATTTCGGCGGCGCTGCATTCGCGGGCAAGCACCGCGCGGGTCATGCCCTGATTGCGGCAGAAGCGGACGCCAGTCGCGTTGTGAATCGCCATCTGCGTGCTGGCGTGGATGGGCAAATCCGGGAAGCAGCGCCGCGCCATCCGCAGCACGCCCAAATCCTGCACCAGCACCGCATCCACGCGGATTTCACTCAGCAGCCGCAGCACATCCACGACCCCCGCCATTTCGCCGTCCTTAATCAGCGTATTGACGGTCACATGGACACGCACATGATGCAGATGGGCGAACCGCACGGCATCCCGCAGCTGCTGCTCATCGAAATTGCCCGCGCCTGCCCGCGCCGAATACGCGGCATACCCCAGATACACCGCGTCCGCGCCCGCCGCCACCGCACTCCTGAGCGCATCCCAATTTCCCGCCGGTGCAAGATTCTCCATCCGACTTACTCCCTTCTGTAAGGAGACGCAAGGGGCGTTGCCCCTTGACCCCAGCAGGGACTCTGTCCCTGCACCCTGCAAGGGAGTTCCTCCCTTGACCCTTTTTCGCGATTGAGT
>OGGH01000154.1_pt1 | contig 76372 bp, 58 predicted proteins | sample 1571161 | NCBI WGS metagenome assembly OGGH01 (sample SAMEA2582053, study PRJEB24529) | metagenome | biome: Human gut stool | place: China | collected 2011 | reverse complement strand
CATGATCGCCATGGTGCTGCTGGCTCACTACGTGTTTCAGGATTGGATGCACATGTTGCCGTGCGAGCAGTGCGTCTACATTCGTTACGGCAACTTAGTGATGGCTTTGGGTTGCATCATTGCAATGATCAACCCGAAGGCGCTGTGGGCAAAGATCGTGGGTTATGTGGTTTCGCTTTACGGTCTTATCTATACGATCATGTGCTCGTGGAAACTCATCGGCATTCACGACGCCGTGCATTCCGACGATCCGATGGCGATGTTCGGCATGCAGGGTTGCTCGACGGAACCGCACTTCCCGTTTGGTCTGCCGCTTGAAAAGTGGGCTCCGGCCTGGTTCCAGCCCACAGGTGACTGCGGCTACGATGCTCCGGTTGTTCCCGACGGCGCCGTGTTGAGCGATCTGCAGCGCTGGTTCATTGAGCTTTATCAGTCTTCCGACGGTTGGTACTTGATTCCGCAGTGGAAGTTCATGGACATGGCCTCGTGCTGTCTGCTTGCCTGCATTGTTGCAGCCATTTTCCTTGCTGCCATGATCTTCGGCTGGGTGATGCGTGACTTCGTGCGCAAGGCCTAATTTTGATTCGTTCTTTTACATCGGCTGCTGCGCCTGCTCCTGACAAGCCGACCGGAGCATGGCGATAAAAGCGGCGCAGCGCCGAATCTTTCGTCACTATCTTGCGTGACAATCGATTTGCAACCGGTTCGACGTCATGCAGTTCCAAAAGTCAGATGATTTTGGTTATTCGCAGATATACCAATTCTTGGCTTTATCCCAGATGAGATTGGATTTGAAGTTGCTGTCGGATTGGCCCGGTTTTTCGATTTTCTCACTGACAAGCACTTTAACTCGTTGATTTGCCGAATCCTCAACGTATCCGACGAAGTAGGGGTATTCTTTCGAGAGATATTCCTTCTTGCAGATCTTCAAACCGCGCGTTTTCAGGATAATTGGCGTTTCCTTTTGTTGGCGAGCATGCTCGGCTTTGAGCATATTCAACCGTTCGGTTTCGCGCTGTTTGGCTTCTTCGGCGCGTTGCTTAGCCAGTTGCTCACGAAGTTTTTGTGCTTTTCGATCTGCTTCGGCTTTTGCGCGCTTGGTCATGAACCCGACACCTTCGGCATAGGTTAACCAACTGTCGGCAGTAACGGACTGGCCGGACAAAGGCGTCGCAATCTTGGCGCAATACCCGTTGCTTTCTTCCGGATACTTTTGACTGGCTTTGACCTGAGCGCGGAACAGAGGGACGCTGTCTTTGCCGCACCAACCGCTCTTCTGGTCGTATGTGCCGCCTTGCTTGTTGCAAACTTGAGTCAGACCTTTTTCAATCCAGACGTATTCATCGGCATCGTCTTCATCAAACGCGTTGCGCGAAGACCACCAGCACTTTTCAAACATCTGATTGCCTGCGGATACAGTCAGGAAATTCCCTTCGGGAGAGGTGAGGTCTTCTTGCCAGAAACGGTGAAGGTCGCTCATGCTGAGGCTGCTCATGTCGTCATCTTCAATAATGAACGTTTGAGCGTATTCAATCGGATCGGTGAAATCGTTCGCATTGGGAAATTCGGATGTCATCAATTTGTACGTTGAACATCCTGAAACCAAGAAAGAGCAAAGGACGACCGTCGGTAAAGTAAATCTGGACATTTTGTTTGGCAAATACGAATAAGTTCCGAGTATGGCCAAATATTCGGAACAAACGTGGTTATTGTTTGCCGTTTCCGGCGTCGCCTTGTGTGTTGAGTGCGAACAGAAGTTGCCGTGTGTGCACAAGCCGATAGCGGCGATTCTAACCTCGCTCTGCGGCGTTAGGTGTCGCAAGCCGTGAGGATGCCCTTATCAAGGTGAGAAGTCACGTTTCAATCCAGATTGATGACGCCGGCTTTGTCAAGGAAATGCCCGACGTTCTCCCAGAAACCTTCAGGTTCCTTTTCTTTGATGCCGTTCAGACCGTAGGTCTTGTTTGAAACGCGCTGCTTGATGAGAGTCGGCTCATGACGGATGGGGCCGACGCGGTGTCTACCGGCTCCCGTGTATTCCTGAGCGTGAACCACGTCTCCGTTGCGGTCAATGTACGTGTACTCAGCCTCGACTTCGCCGATGCGATTGAAAATGAACTCTTCCTCAGTCAAGCCGGGGTGAGAAATGCGAGCGATCGCCAGAGCTTCGCCATATTCCTGCTTGAGTTTGTCGTAGGCCCGCTCCCCTGTCTTGTTTTTCCCGGAAGCGTCGACCATCTTGTTTCCCTCGAAGTAACAGGTGAACTCATAGCGCAACTCGGGACCAAAATCAAAGTCAGTCACCACGCTCGCTTTTCCGTCCTTGCCGCGGTTGACCTTCCAGTTGGAGAAAGCCATGTAGTTCTTTGCGCCGCCCGTCACGAAGTTGGCCGCATCTTTGACACGCATCTGGCAAATGCGAACCATCTGCTTGTCGGAGAGATTCTCGGCAGAGACGGGTGCAGAAACGGATGCAGAAAAGACGGAAAAAAGTACAAAAGCGAGAGCTTTGCGCATGGTATGAGTTCTTTTTCAGCATATTGTCGCACCGTTAGCCGTAAAGAATTGTTTGAAAACAGAAAAAACGAAGATTTATCTGTTTTCAAGCAAAAGGATCACGGAAAACTCTCCTTGGAAAGACATATCAGTTCAAAAGTGACCTGTTGAAAGTCTTTGAGGTAAGTGGTTAGCGTTGGGAAATTTAAAGGGAAGCCTGTTTTTTTTCGAAAGGTTTCCCGAGAATCCTCGGAATAACGTTCAGTCGGATACAAGAGAGCGGAGGAATCAGGTTGCCGATCATTTGAATTTACAGAAAATTCAAGGAACTGAAATATTTGAAGGATATATTTAACTTTTTAGCAAACGTCCTTAGTATTGCGGAAAAGCAACAGCAATGGTTTCTGAGCTGTATCTCGGTTGCCGTCAAGGAACTAAGGAGAATAAACTGATCATCTCTCGTGCCCTGTAGGGGTACATATTTTTAAAAAGGCAAAAGGTAGTTGAACATGCTTACCCTTCCCCTGAACACTGATTTGGCTTTAACCAAATCGGCCAAAAAGAAAAACTCTACGTTTGTTCTCACGCTTGTTGCGGCGGCCGTTCTCAGCGGTTTTTCTGCAACGTCAATTGCGTCAACGGCAAATCAAGCCCATCTAAACAAATCCGACGTTCTTCTTCTAGACACGGCCAGCGTTATTACTCCAAGAGAAGGCGAACCTATATACGGTTTTGAAATCGGGGATCTGCAAACAGAAACTTTTGCGAAAGATCCACTGATCATTTCGGCAAATAACCCGATTGCGACTGTTGGCATTGACACCATCGGTTTGCATATGGAACGGCGAGCCGCGGCACATTTCACCGGAAAAGAAGTCACGATCACTGGTGAGAGTGCATCCAATGTTTATCCAGTCGAAGAATCTTGGCCGCAAACGACTAGCGGCATCGAATTGTTCGGGCCGGGCGTTATTACGTCGTCTGCTGAAACCAACCTGACCATCAGTGCTGTGAGTACCGGTGAAGGCTCGGTTTTGGAAGGAGGGCAAAACGAGGACGCTGATCCTAATAACTTCGCCGGGTTTGTTTTCGGTCTTGGTACGGAAGGCGGGACGATCGACCTCAAGGGAAATACCACGATTTCCGCTACCGGTAAGGGCGCTTATGCGGTTGGTATGAAGCTGCAGGCGGTTGCCGGTGACGATGACTGGATTAAAGAAAACATTCCCGTGGAGGACTTTAGCCTCAACGCCACGTTCGGCGGAGATTTGACTGTTACGGCAACTTCGGAAACCGGTGGAGCCGAAGCAATTCGCATGGGTGGTTTTGTTCCCGGAAGCGATGGCTATGGTTTTGAACAGTATCCGGAAGGTGTGACGGTCACGATGAATACCTCGGCAACCGGGGTTACCACCATTACCGCATCAACCGGGGCTGAGGGGTTTGAAAGCGTTGGTGTCAACTTTGCCTATCCGGATCCTGAAGGTGACGTCATCATCGATACGCCTGAAGAATTCACGACTGGTCGTGGCCATCTGAATTTGAATGGTACGACAATCATCACGGCCACTCACGCACTTAAGGGTGATGTTGGTTACGTTAACAACAAGGGTGACCTGACCCTGAACGGCCGCGTCGACCAATTCAAGGGCGAATTCACGCAAACGGCCGGCAGTACGACGCTTAACGACTCCCGTTTCTTTGGCGGCCGCACGACGATTGAAGGCGGTAAGTTCACTGGTCAAGCCACTGTCTGGAACAGCGATGAAGCTTCTTCTCTGACCGTGAGCAATGCTTCGATCTCGTTGCACACCTTTAATGTTGGTCAGAATCATGAACTTTCTCTGTCCAATGCCACTGTTACGGCCAACCACTTCAATTTGAACGATCAGGCTAAGCTTGATGTTGGCGGTTCGTCATTTGTGCTCAATGGCACGGATGATGAAGACTCTCGCATTGGCGGCACGATGACCGGCATCAAAGACATCACGGTCAACGGCGGAACGCTCGATTTGGTTGAAGATGCTCGACTCGAATTTGTCGATGGCGGCAAGCTGACCTTCAACAACGGCGCGATGTTCTCCGTTGCCGGTAACGTCAGCGGCGGTGATCTGATTTTCAACGACGGCACGTATTTGTACGAGGCTCGTCCGGAAAATGAAAAGGAACTGCGCATTGAAAGCGGCAATGTGACGTTCAACGGTAATGTTGCTTTGTTGACCGGTGTCAGCGAAGACGGCTCGGACATGACGCTTGACAATGCGGATCGCATGACGAGCTTGGCCATCGGTCCGAACAACTCCAGCGATGGAGAGCCTGATCCGAATGTTGTCTTTAACGGCGGTTCTTACACGTTTGAAACCGCATCGGTACACGCCGGTGCGCTTACCTTCACCGGTGATGCAGGTAATGTTGATCTCGGCACGCTGACGATTACGGCCGGCGTGACCAATGTGTCCGGCGGCAATGTGTATGCCGACAAGATTGATGTCAGCGGCACGGGCAAGCTTGCTGTGAACGGCGGGTCGCTACACACCTACACCGACCAGATCTTCGTGGCAGGCGTCGGTGAAGACGGCCAGACCGTCAATCCGGAAGGTGTCAAGAGCGGCATCGAATTGACCAAAGGCACGGTTGCCTTTGAAGACCAGTTCTACAACGAGTTCTACAAAAACAATGCCATCAGCTTGGCCGAAAAAGGTGTTTCCGTTGTCTTCAACGGCCAACGCGTCGGTCTGAACGGCGGCACGATCTCCATTGACGATGTCGGCGATCAGGAAGGCGTGATCGAAAGCCAGGTCGATGTTTCGATTGACAAAAACCAGGGAGCTGACGCAAGCATCGGTAATTCCTTCGGTGTTTCCGGCATCAAGGTTGACTCCGGTGTGAAATCTGTAACGATTGGCGGCGATGCTGACGGTGCAACCGTGACGCTGGTGGGCGGAACCGACGAACAGGGTAATTTGAAGGAAGTCATTGACTTTGCTGATGAAGGCGGCAGTGTCAAGATCGACAACAAGGGAACTCTGGCTCTCGGTAAAGACGGATCAGTCAACAACGAAGGCAAGCTCTCGAGCGCCGTGACGGTCGGTAACTCCGGTACGCTCGCCGTGAATTCCGGTAAGTTCACGGTCTCCAACGCAACGGTTGAAGCCGGCGGAACGGTGGCTGTCGCGGGCGGCAAAGCAACCTTCGAAAATGTAGTGTCCAAGGGCGGTGCCATTGACGGGGCCGGCGGCAGTACCTTAATCCAGAAGATTGATCTCGAAGCGGGCAGTACGACCACGATCACCGGCTCGGTGTCGATCGATGAAATTGTCGATAAAGCATCGAATGGCACGATTAATGTCGGCACGCTCGGAGATCAGGAAGTTACTGGTAAGGCAGGCGACCTGACGATCACTGGAGAAAAACTCAATGGCACAACTTTCTTCCTTGATCCGATCTTTGTTGACGGTCAAGGTGTTGAAGATGCTTCGAGTCTGAAATTTGCTGGTAAAACTATTGACGGCAAGGTTATTGTCGGCGAAAACAGTTACGCCGTTTTCGGTTCGACGAATGATTCTGCATTCCTGGATGTCTTCAATCAGGGTGACTTGAGCTGGGGCAACAAGGATGGTGACGTTCTGGCAGCTGCTTTTGTTGCGGCACCCATCACGATTGACTCGACCTTGGGTGGGTTGCGCGTTGACGGTACGCAGCGTGCTGCTTCCGATATTGCTAACGGAACTGTCTACTTCGCGAAAAACTCCGCACTTGTCGCAGACGTTTCGGAAATTACGGACAGCAATACCGCTTTGATCACTGCCGATAAGGGGGTGACGGTCGAAGTGGGATCCAAGGCCGTTATCGTTGGCGATATCAAGCAAAGCATTGGCTACAAACTGACCAATGATCAGGAACAAAACCAGAATTGGGCGGATAACCTCATTGCCGGCAACGCAATGTGGAAGCTGGAAATGACCAACGGTGTCATCAACGCTTCCTTGCAGGACGCCGTTAAGGTCTACGGTGACGCCATGCAGGGTTCTGCTCTTGCAAATGCCGGTATGCAGGCAAGCGGTGCAGAATACGACTACGTCAATCAGCTGCTGACGGACGCTTCGGGTGATATCTCGGCGCTGTCTTCCGTGGCTGCTCGCTTTGACGCCGCCATGAACCCGGCAGGCGCTTTGACAGCCTTTACGACGGCCTATGATCGCGCAAGTGACCTGCGCCGCATCGTGCGTGAAGAAAGCGTCAAGGGCGAAGGCAACCGCTTGTGGGCACAGGTCACGGGCGGCAAGACCAAACTCGACGGCATCTCGTCGGGAGCTCAGTCCATCAAGACGGATACGAATGTCCACGGTCTGGCCATCGGCGGTGAAGCGCAGTTTACGAACTTCATGCTCGGCGCTGCGATCACGGCAGGTACCGGTAAAACCGAAAACGACGCCGTCGACGGTACGGACGATTTCGAGTACTACGGCTTCTCGCTCTACGGCAAGACTTCCGTTGCTGGCTTCGATCTTTTGGGCGACGTTTCGGCCACTTGGTTGAAGAGCGACTTCGCGATCGGCGGCGCAGCTGACGTGGATACGGACACGACGACAGCTGTCTATTCGTTCGGCGTTCAGGGCGAAAAGAAGTTCGAGATGTCGTGGGCCGACTTCACGCCGTTTATCGGTGTTGACGTCTACCACGTGCGCTCGGACGGCTTTGATAACGGCCACGGAGCCAAGATCGATGATTCCGACGCCACGGCAGTGGAAATCCCGATCGGTGCCCGCTTGTCCAAGAGCCTTGAAACGACCGGCGGCTTCCATATGGAACCGTCCTTCATGCTCGCCGTTGTGCCGACGATTGCCGATACGGAAATCGACAGCAAGGTGCGTTTTGCCGGTGCTGAAAGCACCTACAACTTCACCTTCGCCGACGACGTGAAGATCCGCTCCAACATCGGTTTGGATGCCGTAAAGGACAACTTCACGTTCGGTCTGCGTGCCGGTTACGAGTGGGGTGACGAAGAACGTAGCGCGATGAATCTGCAGCTGCGTGCGAAGTACGCCTTCTAATCGGTCCGTCGCAAAGAGCCATCGTCCGATTCGGTTTGCCCGATACGGGCATGGCTCGACAGACAGTCTTTAGCTCTCGAGCCGATCTGTCCTGGGTTTGGATTGGCCGGGAGCTTTTCGTTTGTGCCGAAACACACTCGGCACTTGTGCGGGCGCCAAAGCGGATCGAGTCGATTGGTAAGACTCAGAGCTTGTGGAAATACCGGACCCATGTGTGCAGGCCCGTGCATCCGATGGCAATCACAGAAAGCCCCGCAGCAGCAGCTCCGGTAAAAGGCATCAAAACTAAGGCGGCCCCCAGAGTAAGCGCTCCCAAAAAGCCCAACGCAGAGGTAAAACTCACGGCCGGACGCGAGGCATCAAACGTATGATGCGCAATTGAGCGCAGGCTTGCGGCATCAATCACAGTGGCCACGGCGAGCAGTGCGATAAGGCCGAAGACGCATTTGAAAACCTCCAGCCGAAGACTCACAAGACGAATGAGTTCCTGCACGGCATGCAGACGATTGAAAACTGTTGTCTGAACGCCGTTGCAAATCTCAGCCTCGATGGGCGCAAACGTTTCGGCGGTTGTCGGTATTGACACAATGGCAGAGTGAACTTTTCTGCGCAGCACATCAAACCAACCGTTGATTGACTGCAATCGGTTTTCAAGCTGTGCGCGGCAGTGAGCTTGACAAGCGACGCTTTCCTTTTCAAAAACCGACTCGACGGAAGATCCCGAGGCAAAGCAAAAGACGGCAAGCCACAGGACGAAAATCAATAGAAAGCAGTTGCGGGCAAAGGTGCCGATGGGTTTGGCGGTCATTGCGCTACCTTTCGAAAAGTAAAAAGTGTTATTCGCATAACAGATCCTCGTCCGGGATCAGAATCGGTGTGCGACCTTTGATGAGGCGGCCGCCGGCGAGGGAGGCAAAAAATTCGCAGTTGGGGAGTTTGCCGAGTACGTCGCACGGAATGATTTCTTCGCGGGAGGCTGTGATTTGACGCGAAGCGCCTGCCGTAAAGTGCCCCGGGTGTGCCGTATCCGAAGCGCTCGTGAGTGTTGCGGCCGTGTTGGCGATGTAGGTGCGCCCGAACGTTTCGGCGACGAATTCCTGCGTGAGCCGATCTTTGGTGCGCAGGGCCACGAGGCTATTGAAGTTGCCAAGCGCCATGCGCGCTTCATCGGTCGAACCCAGACGGGCGGCCAGGTCGGCGACGGTCTGCATGGCGCAAGTGGTTCGAAGCCCCGATTCAGCGCCTTTGTTGAGGATTTCGATAAGCGAGCGATTAATCGTGTTCGAGCACTCGTCTACGAAGAGACTGACAGTGTTTCGGGAGATGGACGTGTTGTTGTAACGTTCGCCCGCGCAGGAGGCGAGGTCGGCAAGAAGCATCGAACCGATGGCGCCCGCAACAGTCGGGTCCGGGAGCGAATTGAGGCACACATAGAGAATCTTTCGCTGGGCGATAATTTCCGAAAGACTCATGGCGAGCGGATCGTCGTCGCGAGGCGAGAGGGTTTGTCGCAACGCTCCGGAGGTGAGCATTGCCAGAACCGGCATGAGGCTCGCCGTGATCTTCGCAAAATGCACGGGGTCGTGGGCATAGGTTGACGCGCCCTTGAGGGTTGCCTCCGAGAGTCTTTCTTCGGCTCTGGCCCGTTCTAGAACGTCAAGCACGCCCTCGCGACCTTTTTTACCCTTGACTTTGGCCTCCGAGACGAGCACGTCGAAATAGTCCTCGCCGCAGTCAAGTTCTGCCGCTTCTAAAAGCAAATCTTCGAAGTCACCGGTGAGTATCGATTCGATCGCGGCAATCGAGGGCGTTTGCCCGACATGAATGAGCAGGTCGACGACAACGTTGACGGCTGACCAGGCAAACGACGTAAAGGGGCCCGAGTCAGACATGACGGCGGTGATGCGGCTTGCGATTTCACTCGGACGCTCAAAGTGCGTCAGCGGATTGATTCGAAGCTCCTCGGGATGGTTGGGGTGAAAGAAAAGCGGGGGACTGCGGTGAGCGAGTTTTGCCGCGGCCGTCACGGCGTTTTGCAGACGCGAACTCATCTTGGGGTCAATCACGATGACGGATTCGCCGCGCAGAATCGCTTGCGTCACAAGACTCGTCAAAAGCACACCTTTGCCCGCCTGAGTTGTCCCCACAATGAGCGTGCCGCCTTCCAAGGTCTTTTCCGACACCCAGATGTCTTTTTTGCGGCTTTCCAGTCCGTCGATGGCCGAAAGCCCCACCGTACGGGAATCTTTGGGCTCGGTGCCGGTCAAAAGTTTGCAAAGCGCACGCGCGGGAAGCAATCGGTTGACATCGATTTTGGAGAGTTCATAGAGCTTTTGTGCGTGTTCGGGTCCCCAATCAAAACCGCGGCCGAACCAGACGGGAGCAAAGGTTTCGTTGTTGCCTTTGCCGGCCATGTCGCGTCGAGCGCGCAAAAGCCTTCGGGCAAAGGATCGGGAGGAGATGAGTTCCAGTGCGCTGCCCGCCAAGGCCGCACGATCTTTGAGAACATTCAAAGCGGATCGCAGCCGCAGCGTAGCCAACACCCCCGCGGCTAACCCCATGGGCAGAGCCGGCACGGGCGGCGTCATTGCAGTAAGTGTCATGCTCAAGGCCGCAGTTGCAGTGAGGCCCCAGGCTGCAGCCGGCCACAACTCGACGGCGGGGCGCCACGTGTCGGCACGCACCGCATCGGTGCCGGCCGTAAAAATCGAACGCCGTCGGTGGGTAAAGAATTTGATTAAAGACATACGAGAAAATCCGAAAGAATTCAACGGTTAAGGATCGGGTCGAGCCGCAATGCGTTTGAGCCGTTTGCTGCGGGCGCTGGCCAACTGTCGTTTTTGGGCTTCGATCACAGCTTCGAGTCCGGTGGCGACGTCGGTTCGGCCCTTGTGCTGCAGGTCGTGCGCCAGAAAACCGTGAGCCAATTCGGCAAAAGAGGCAGCACAGACCTTGCGAAAATGTTGAACGGGTAGAAACTTTTTGAGTTCTCGCTGTAGCGTTTCGCTCATCGGGGTATCGGCAAGTGCCGCGGTTTGGCCGAGGATGCGATGGCCGACGCTTTGATCGGCATGGTGAGCCTGCAACACAAGGATTCGCAGCAGTCGCGCCATGACGTCAGTCAGAAGAAAGTGCTTCAAAAGACGGCGGCGAGAGGCTTGTTCGCCGTTGGTGTGAGAACGTTCACCGATCTGTTCCAGCCACCAGCGGGCGGTACCCACAGAGTCGAAAAAGGGAAAGAGCACGCCGGGCTCACACGGGTGACTCTCTTTGAGACGCGATGGCAGGGAAGTTCCTTCTTTCTCCTCGTAAGGCGTGACGGTTGCCTTCGGACGCGTGCAAGTCACGGCAAGACCGAGTGCCTCCAAAGGAGCAAGCCAAAGCGCCGGCGGCGTGGCAAAGAACCGGGCAGGCACGAACAGTCCGGCGGGAAGCGCAGGCAAGAAATTACGATCGGCCGTTTTCGTTTCGAGCGTTTTGTTCAAGACCGAAAGAAACTCCGCGCATGAGCCGACGGATTCGGACAAGGTTTGGGACAAGTTAACCGAGGCTGACGCAACGCGGATGTTGTCCTGCGGTTCAAGCCCAATGACGAAAAAGCGTCTGGCGCAGTGATCGGTTCTGACGGCTTCGTTGACGCGCGTGAGAGCCCTTACGAGCACGGCATTGGCCCAGGAGGGTAAACCGACGCCGGCCACCGCGCCGTTCATCACCGGATGACACAAAACCTCCGGTGCTGGGGTTTTCGAGGTGCTTTTCAATTCGCCGGAACTGCCCGGAGCTGCAATGACACGCTGAACATCGCTTTCCAACTGCAGGAAGTCATAGGCGGCGCCATGCAAGGCTGCAGCTGTCTCGGAGGTGACAAGCGTAAAGAGGCGTCTGACGACTGCACGGCGCAGTTCCCAAAGGCTCTCAACAGTCAATCGCCCGGCGTCGGTCCAGCGTCGAACCCGATGCGTGGCGCCAACAAGACCGGCTTGTTTCAAAAGCCGTAGGAGCTCACCGTCGCGTGTGACTGGTGTTTCGATATGGGGTAGGGCGTTGACAAAAGAAAGAGGCTGGCCGTGCAGGCGGCTATGAAAGACGGGTGCGAAAACTGCAGGCGATAAAAAAAGCCGCACGGGGGACTTCTCTTGAGGAAAGACGCGCACGATCGTGAGCGTTCGCAAGAGTGTTGTCGTTGAGGTCGACGCAACGAACGCAAAAAACGAATGCCGCACGAATAGAAGGCGGCCAAAGGCTGCCGTTTGTGGCTCGTCTCGATTGTTTTGAACGGCTGCGTAAAAGCCCGACAGCAGTACAAGGGCGTTCAGACCGCTTCGTTGTTGGTGCGTCCGATAAATCCGCGTGAGTTCTGCTTCGTTTTCAAGCATAGCCTGCAGCAGACTTTGTGTTTCGGCGTCAAATAAGGCGCTGTCTTGGGGAACCGAACGCAAAAGCACGGCAGCCACGGAAAGGAGCTTTTCGATCAGTCGCAAATTGCCGGAGAGTTCAGAGTCCGGAATCGAACGAAGAAGTACCAGACAAAGGTTTTGAATCCGTGTTTTGTCGGCGCAGCAAAGACCGTTTAAGGCGGCATCCATGGTCTTCAGGAACCCGTTCCGAAAGTTTGCCGTCAAACACAACCGCTGCAGAAGCCGCTCGGCGAGCACGTCAAATGACGCCTTTGAGTCGGATTCGCCGATGAGATCATTCGTCAGGAAATGTCGGCTCCGAACGGGCGAGGATGCGCTGATTTTCGAGCGAAGCGGCATGCGGTGGGGTTGAAAAGAGGAAAAACGGACGCAAGGCAGGAAATCTTCACGCTCGCCTTTTTCCCGAACGCCTCGTCCGTTGCCGGAACAAGAGCGTGTCGGGAAAAAGGCAGAGAGCAAAGAAACAAACCGCAGACGTTTCAGTCGGCAAACTGGCCGAGTCAAAGCCTCAGGCAACGATTGACTCAGACGGTTTTATCTACAGCTTTGACAGTTCGCCGTTGCGTGCGCTTAAAGCGTCCGCGAAAACACCGTTTGGGAGGATGGGTCCCGCGCGAAGCCTTTTGAGGCAATTGGGACGCAGTGCCGCGTCCGGCATCGATGTTTTCAAGGCGAGCCGTTTTGGCTTGAAAGCTTTCTCCGTATAGATCCGCAAACTGCCTGTTCGTGAGCTCGCTAAAGCGAGGTCCGCAGGAAGGCATGGCGGTATTCCAGTCGGGTTCAAGATCAATGTGCATGAAGTACCAGTGCACAAAACTCTCTTTTCCTTTCGGAGGGATGAGTTTTGCGATTTCGACGTCTGTCATGGGTGCGGGTTCGGGGCGGGGATCGAGTTGCATCGGGAATTTCCAAAAGAAAAGACCCCGTTGCGGTCCGTTGCGCGCGCAAAAGAACCCGACGCTTGTCGAAGACGTGCTGATAAAGCGCGACGCAGACAAGTCACGGATCTTGAGCCGGAAGGACGGAGAACGGGGTCGGAAGAGTCGAGAGGACTGTTCTTCGGGGGAAAACCGCAAAGAAAGGAGGTGGTCGAAGACTCGGGCGGCGGCTTAGTCAAGCGTCGGCAGCCGCGCTTGGCGAGGTCGCTTTTTGGCCGCAGAGCCCAGTGACTCAAAGAGCGGAGCAAAGTGAAATGCCGCAAGCTCCATGAGCGCCAAACACGCTTGATCCGTCAGGGCGCTGCCGATGGCAAGCCTGACGGCTCGCGCGAGCGCCTGATCGGGAGCGATACCGCTTGCGAGCAACTGCGTGAGGATTTCGCACAGGCGAATCAGCACGCGGGTGCTCAATGCCGGAGGCACATCGTCGCTGGCGAAATCCGTCTCTCGAGCCGGATTCGTGCGTGTGGCTTGGGCAAAGCGGGCGGCACACCGGGCAAGGATGTCCGGCGCAGGGGCCGACAATCCGCCGGGCACGACGCGCTCACAGCGCGCAAGCACGATGCGTGTTTCCACTTCGGGCGAGGGCCAGGAGGCCTGAAGGTGCCAGAAGCGATCGCACGTACTGACGTCTTGCTGATTGCGCGAGCTGTAGGCCGATTCGGGCAACGTTCCGCAACGGCAGTTGTCGGTGACGATGACCCGGGCGTTGTCGTGTCTCGGTATGCTCAAACCTGTCTTCTCGATCGTGATGGGCTGCCCCTCGAAGATGTCGTTGGCACCCACCCAGACTTCGGGTGGCGCCAGCGAAAATTCATTGATGAGCAGCACGGCTCCCGTTTTCCACGCGATGGTCGCGGGGCCGTCGATCCAGGCAAAGCTTCCTTCGTTTGCGCCCCAGCGACCGACAAGATCGTCCTTCACGAAGCGACGTGAACAGGTCACGGAGATGACCGGAACATTGACGCGTGCGAGAAACTGAAGAACGGAGGTTGTCTTGCCGCAACCCGTGGGACCCGCGATGTAGATCGGCGTACGAGTGTCGTGCCATGTCCACCACAGCGCAAAGTCTTCAAGAAACGAATCTTCAAAGACGTGGCACGGGTCGACGGCAACGAATTGAGCGGGCGCAGGAGAGGAAAGCTGCAAAGGCTGAAACCCCGGGATCGTTATCTCGGACGCAAGTCCGAAGTTTTGAGCCGGGATGCAGGAGGTAAATGTCATGGGCATGGGTTTTCCTTTTGAAGTTGAGGGTGTTTGAAACCGACAACAGGCGAAAACCCACCGAAACGACAAGAAGAGTCCACCGCAATGGGTAGGCTCCACACTCTTGCATCCGCGCAGGCAAACGCCCGCGTCGGGGTGGTTTGTAGTTCAGGTTTGATTGACCCGAAGGTCACGGTAAACACTGAAAAATCCGCTTGATCGGCGGCAATTGTGCCAGAAGAGTGATCGCTTGCAAAGAGGTGATGAGAAAAGAGATAGGCGAAGTAACGGCTTTGCTAGTAACAACGATGTTACTAACGGGAGTGTTACTTCACTGCGTTTGAGTTCGGGTTCACCAAACAGTTTTGGAACAGTAAAAGTCAACGCTTGCGATGAAGCTTTCTTTTGCGCGTCGCTCTTCAGCAAAGGACTCGAACCGTTGTCAAAAGACCACAGCCGTCAACAAAATCTCTGCGTGCAATCAGAATCAACGCCTCCCGAAGGAAAAGCGTGTACTAAAAAGGCGTCGGTCGATTCTCCTACCGACGCCTGAGTTTGGATCTTTGGATCACTTCAAGAGTTCTTTGGGAGGTTCTTCGCCGAACCACTTCACATACATCTTGGTGAATTCGCCGTTGGCACGAGCCTTGTCGATGGCTGCGTCAATGGCTTTCATGAGTTCCGGCTTGTTTTTGCTCACCGGAAAGCCGAAGGATTCGCTGTTGAGAACCTCCGGAAGATGGTAGTAGGTCTTGGCGGTTTCAGGACGCGCCGCAAGGAAGTAGGCCGTCACGGGGCGATCTGTGATCACGGCTTTGCAGCCCTTGTTGCCGAGCTCGAGATAGGCGTCGTTGATCGTATTGAAGTTGCGAACCGTAGCACCCGGGACTTTTGCCGCGCGCATGGAGCCCGAGGTGCCGATTTGCGCACAGATCGTGCAGTTTTCAATGTCCTTGACGCTCTTGATCTTGTCCTTGTCTTCGGCGCGCACAAGAATCGACAGGCCCGAGATGTAGTAGGGCTTGGAGAAAAGCACGCGCTTGGCGCGCTCGGGCGTGATCGTAAAAGCCGAAGCACCGACATCGGTGATACCCGTGAGCATCGACGGAATGATCGCGTCAAAGCCCATGTTGGTCACTTCGAGCTTGCGGCCCATGTCTTTGGCGACATACTCAAGCAGGTCGATTTCAAACCCTTTGAGTTTGCCGGTTTCGCTGTCAAAGAAAACAAACGGCGCGTAGGTACTTTCGCAGGCCATGCGAAGCACCTTGGTGTCTTCGGCGTGAGCCTGAACCGAGATGGCGGCGGCAGCGGCGCAGACAACAGCCGCAATGGTCTTTTTCATTTGTGTTGTGTCTCCCATTTGTCGTTTTAAAAATCACACAAACGGCAAAAGAGTAACAACAAACGAAAGGCATCGGACTACGACTTTTTCGTTACCGTTTCCGATCGAAATCAAAAAAGTCGAAATTGAGAGCCATTGAGCATCCGCACGCCGCCGGACATTAAGTTCGGTGACGGAGAGTGACGATAACTCAATTGCCACCACCAAATGGGTAAACGAAAAGGTCAGCGCAAATGTCTCGGACTTTGGCAATTGGGAGACGCCAGAGGCTACAGGTACTGCGGCCAAATCTGGCATTTTCACAATCATTTCGAAGCACAACATTAAGGTAGAGAGTTTCGTTGACGAAAGTTTGCGAGTCAGTACGGACAAGCGAGATAGCTATGGCACTGGGCACACTTCTATCACTTGCCCGATTAAAAAGGGCTCGTCTTACCGCATTACAGGAGCCGAAACAATCTCTTTTTTGCTACTTGAGTAGCCAGATGCAGGCACAGTAGAATAAGCGCCATGTCCGGCGAGATTTAGCTCATTGCTCGCCAAAAATTGGATGGTTTTGCTGTGGTAGCCATCCAGTCGTCGGGGACAAAACCATAGCAAAACGCCCCGAAATTGCAGTTCCGAGGCACTTAAAGGAAGAACGATAAATGAGCTTTCGATCTTCTTCCGCTAGTATAGCAAGGCGGGTCGTGAAAATCCTGGTTTTCCTGATCCTTTTCTTACTCTGCTAGGCGCGTAAGTGAAGAGCCTCGGTAGTTCGACGACTGCGGGAGCTCGCGTGTATTTAGCCATCCCAGAAATCACATCGCTTCTCGTTGGCTGTGTAACTGTTAGCGCTACTTCCGACAGACGGATTGTTGGAGTTATTGTCGATGCTCATACAAACCTCGTAATCCAACACACCGCCACCACCAAGGCTTGCCGTAATTTTGTACACAACCATAACACCACCGCCAGATTTCAGAAACGACAAAGCCCATTTGCGTTTTGCTAAAAGCGGCGAAGCTCCTTAGGTGCAAGGCGTGGATGGACTACAGTGACTGCTAGTTTCAGTCCGTCGCACCCGAATCAATGCCGTTAAACCGCAGAACGCAGCCCGTAAAGACGCCGAAAGCTACCGGCATCGTTTCCGTGTCCTGAATGTCGAAATCGGACTTGTGATGTCCGTGATGCCTGCAGCCCCAACGGAACATCGCGCCGCGTCCGCCGCGCTCGACGACGCGTTTGAGCATGAGCGAATAGTCTTCGCTGCCCGACGGTTTGCGCAGTTCGACGACGTCGGTCACACCCTCTGTTTGGCGCGCTACGTCGCTTATGGCTTCGAGAATGTCCGGGCAGGGAACGATCGTGGTGGCTTCGCCCACGCGTTCAAGCTCGTATTGAACCTGATAGGCCTCGGCATTGCCTTTGACGATATGCTCAACATTGCGGCAGAGAAAGTCGTTGATCTCCGGCGTCTGACCGCGCACTTCGGCTTGGATGTAGGCGTGGGCCGGTGTGATATTGCGACCTTCGCCGGCGTTGAGTTTGCCAAGAGACACGCGAGTGGCACCGTCGCCGTGTCGCGGAATGCCGGCCATTTGCAGACAGGTGCTGCAAGCGGCCAGAAGCGCGCTTTTGCCTGCATGCGGCTGGTTGCCGGCATGCGATGGGACACCCGTAAAGCGGATATCTAACTTGGTGCTGGCCAAAAGACCGTCGTAGACGAGTCCGATCTGCTTTGACTTGATGGCGCCTCCGCAGTGCGAGGCAAGGATCACATCCACATCGTCGACAAAGCCGGAGCCCACGATCGCTTTGGCGCCGCGCACGCCTTCTTCGGCCGGCTGAAATATGAGTTTGATGACGCCTGTCAGGCGCTCGCGGTTTTCCATGATCCAGCGGGCGACGGCCAGCCCCAAAGCCGTATGTGCGTCGTGCCCGCAGGCGTGCATCAAGCCGGCGTACTGAGAGCAAAAGCCCTGCTTGTCGGGAAGATGTTCGGGATCGGTCGTTTCTTCTACACATAAGGCGTCCATGTCAAAACGCAGCGCCAAGACGGGACCGGGACGACCGGTGTCGATAACGGCGGCCGCGCCTGTGAAGCCTTCGATTTCGTCGATGAATTCGGCCGGAACTCCTGCCGCAATGGCTCGGTTCACGGCTTTTTCGACCAATGCTTCGGAGCGACCGAGAACGCAGTCCGGATTGATCAGCCGCGTGCCGGTGAGAACCGATTCGCAACCGAGTGCCTTGAGACGGTTGTAGACGAGCCACGTCGTTTCGAACTCTGTCCAGCCTTCTTCCGGATGCTGGTGGAGTCGGCGACGTGTTTCGATCATTTCAGAGAGGATGGCGGAATCCATGGCGTTTTCCTGTGATGCTGAACCGACGGGCGGTTAGGAAAGTAAAGAATCGTCCGAAGAAGTTTACTTCGGTCAGGAACAGGCAGAGAAGCGGTCCTGCGAGTCAAAGGAAGTCTGCGTTTGAGTCAAAAACGCAACCTATTGAGATTTTTTGCCATGACGACAAACGACCGACAGCGGAAAATAACCTCAACGGCATTCTGTCGATTGGAGGAAAAACACAATGAAGCGCAGAGTATTGATCGGCGGCGCGATGGCCGCAGGTGTGGCAGCCGGGTTGCCGCTTACGTCATCCGCGGAAGAAAAGGCGGGCAAGGCGGTGCGTGCCGTAGCCAAGGTCGATGACGGCAGCGTTGTGAATGTGCCGCTTGCCAAGCGCTCGGGTCCGAAGTCCGTGGTCTATTTCACGCGTGATTTGTCGGCCGACGGCTTACGCAAGATCGTTGCCAAGGTTTCATCCGTTCTCACCGGCAAGGTGGCGGTGAAGCTGCACACCGGCGAAAAGGGCGGTCCCAACATTCTGCCGCGCGAATGGGTTAAAGAATTGTTGGCCAACGACATCAAAAACGCCACGATCGTTGAGACCAACACCTACTATCCGGGCGATCGCGATACGACGGCAAAGCACCTCGATACGCTCAAAGTCAACGGTTGGACGTTTGCACCGGTGGACATCATGGATGCCGAGGGAACAGCCATGATTCCTGTGAAAGGGGCCAAACACATCAAGGAAATCAGTGTCGGCAAGGGACTGCTCAAGTACGACAGCCTCTTGACGCTGACTCACTTCAAAGGCCACACGATGGGCGGCTTCGGCGGCTCGAACAAGAACATCTCCATCGGTTGCGCCGACGCGCACACAGGTAAGAAGCAGCTGCACGCCGGGGCTACCGGTCAGCAGTGGGGTATTACCGGACGCGAATTTATGGAAAACATGGTCGATGCCACCAAAGGCATTACAGACCACTTCAAGGGCCATGTCTGCTACGTCAACGTGCTGCGCCGCATGAGCGTGGACTGTGACTGTACGGGAACCTCTGCTGAAGCTCCGCGAGTTCCCGATATCGGCATCTTCGCTTCGCTTGATCTTCTGGCGGTGGAACAGGCCTCGGTTGATGCTGTTTACGATCTGGGAGAAGCAAGTGCTCCGTTGCGCGAACGCATCGAATCGCGTCATGGATTACGTCAACTTTCGGCTATGCGAGAAATCGGATTGGGTAGCGAAAACTACGAAATCGTGGATCTGGACAAGGCCTGATTCGCGTCTGAATCAATGAGGTTAATTTCCGAGTCGCCGGATTGAAGTGGGTCCCGGCGGCTCGGAATTTTATTAGTTAGGCAAAACTTCCTGCCAAGCAACGAAACGTCGATCTTGCGCACAGAAAATCTGAGCATGGACAAAGCAAAGCCCCGAAGGTTTCACCAACGGGGCTGTAATGTCACTGCGGGCGACTGCAATCTCGACACCACAGTGGCCAGCTCGCCAAAGAGACTGGACTTGAGCCCGATAAGCAGAACGCTCAGAGCGGGAAACAGTGTGAACTTTACTCAAAATTCGTATGTACGTCCGTCGCAAATCGTTTCATGGAGCCTTTTCTTGATTTTTTTAGGAAAGTTGCTAGCCGCCGGCAATAAAGGCCCTGGCACCGGATCCCATGAACTGCACCCCGATGCAGATCAGGAAAAAGCCGATGAGTTTGCTGAAAACGGCCATACCCGAAGGACCCATGCGGGAAGCGCAGTATTCGCTTGAGCGCAGAGTGACCCAGGCAATGATGCTGGTGACCAAAATGGCAAGCGTGGTAAGAAGAAACGTTTCTGCCATGGAGGTCAATTCGGGCGCTTCGGCGATTTTGGTTGAGTAGCCGATCACGACGGCAATGGTGCCGGGACCTGCAATGCCCGGCATCGCAAGCGGGAAGAACGAATAGTCTTCCTTACCGCGTTGGACGGCAGGGGCGTTGTTGGGACCTTGACCGCCGAAAAGCATTTGCGTGCCGATGATGGCAATCACGAAACCGCCCGCGACACGCATGGCGCCGAAGCTGATCCCGAAAAAGGAAAGAATCAGGTTGCCGCCGATGAGGCTCACAAACATCACCACAAACGAATAGATGGCAGCGAGATTGGCCTGTTGTTTTCTCTGCTCGTGGGTCATGCCTGCGGCAAGGCTCATGAAGAGTGGAATTTTAGAAAGCGGATTGGTGATGACCACCAGGGATATGAGTGCGCCCAGGAAGTATTTAAAGCTGACTGAATCCAGCATAGCGAGCACCGCGTTCGGTGAAGATCTCAAAATTAAAACAGCAGGACAAAGTTTGTCCGTACCGTTAGACTTCGGCGCATCATACTAATCCAGGCAAAAACGGCAAGCTTCGGTTCCCGACAGTGTTTTTTTTGTTGTCAGTCTTGTCCTTGTGTCTCAAGCAGGAAGACCGTGTCGGATGCGCCGGAAAAAACATAACCGGAAGAGCAATCAGATGGGAAACAGTTTCGAAGAGCAAAACCTTCCGCTTGGCTACGCTGAGTTCGAGACGATACGTTCCGATAACAGCATCTATGTCGACAAAACGGAGCTGATTTTCCAAATTTGCAATGTGACCCGACAAGTATTGTTGGTTCGTCCTCGACGCTTCGGAAAGACGCTTCTGGTGTCGACGTTTGCTTCTCTTTTCAGTCACGGCACGCGAGATTTTCAAGGTCTGGCGATAGAGAGGCTCTGGAACGACAAAACCTATCCGGTGATCCGTCTGGACTTCTCAGGCTTCAAAGAGTTCGACGGACCAGAGGAATTTTGTGCAGCGCTGCACAGCAATATTCAGTCGTGCTTTGCACCGTTGGGTTTTTCGGTTGATAGACAAAGTCCGGTTTTGTTTTGGGATCAATTCAAAGCCTGGCTCAAAGAACTGGAAACGCGCAGCATTGTTCTTCTTATTGACGAGTACGATACGCCGCTTACAAAGTTGATGCACAAGCCCGAGCTTTTCAACCTCGTGCGAGAAGAGCTCGGCGTCTTTTACGCGGCGATCAAACAATTTGAATCGCGGTTTCGCTTCTTCTTCATGACCGGCATCATGAAATTCAGCAGCACGAGTATCTTTTCTGCTTTCAATAATATCGTCGACATTTCGATGCTGCCGCAGTATGGTGCGTTGCTCGGTTATACCGAGTCTGAAATCAATCACTATTTCGGTCCGCATATTGAGAAAGCGTCGCGAGACCTTGGTATTTCTAAACCGGAATTGCTCAATGAGCTGAAGCTCAACTACAACGGTTTTTGTTTTGAAGAAACAGCGAGTCAAACGGTTTATTGCCCGTGGTCAGTCTTGAGTTTTTTGGCTCAACCTCAACGAGGTTTCAAAGACTATTGGTCCGCAACCGGCGGATTGCCGACTGTTCTGATGCAGTATCTGAAGCATCACAGTCTGCGCGATCCCGCGGACTTTGACACGCCTGTTCCGGTTGCTTTGGAAGAGTTGGCTACGCCGAACCGAAATGTTTCCGATGTGTCGCTTGAGGTGATGCTCAATCAGGCCGGTTATCTGACAATCAAAAAAGCCTTGTCCGATTCGGCCGTATTGCTGGGATATCCGAACAGAGAGGTCTACAACTCCATGGGCCGACTCTATGCCCAACAGATGACTGCAGGCGATGTCGAGCTGAAGAGATCGTTGCTGTTCTGGGAGCAGCTTCTTGATACGAAAGGTGCGGAGGAGGTTGTTGACGCCTTTAATCGGGCGTTTTCGCGCCTGAATTATCAGGCCTATCCGATTAAGGACGAAGCGACCTGCGGCAGCCATTTGGTTATGCTGCTTCTCGGAGCGCTACTCGAACCGACTGTCGAAAAACACAATGCTTACGGTCGAAGCGACATCGAAGTTGAGACAGACAAGAGGCGGTGGGTCTTTGAACTCAAATATGCCAAAACGGAGACAGAGGTTCCGAGGTTGTTGGATGTCGCCGTTGAACAAATTAAGTCTCGGCATTACGGCGAATCGCTGCGACACAAAGAACTGTGCCGCCTTGCGCTTGTTTTCAGTGAGTCGGAACGACGTTTTGTGGCTTGGAAAGCCGTCTGAGGTTCATTGGTCGGTCTCACGCGGCCGGCCTGAATCCGGTGTGAAACGAAGATGGGGCCTGAGCATTTGAGGGTCTCAATTCACTCGTCCGATCGCACGAACGCTCTTGCCGAACAGCAACGCGGCAACATCGGCATTTTCTCGGCAGCGGGCGAGGATGATTTTTCCGGCAGGTTTGGCACCAAGGAAAGTTTCACCAGCAGGTGCGGCTGCATCAGAGGCTCCTTGGGAAAGGCCTTTTTGAGCGCCGCATGAAATTCTGCATCCAGAGCCTTTTGCAAGGACGGTACGTCCGGACCACAGGCCTGGATCGGGTGCTTGCGGTCAAAGTCGTAGCAACGTGCCTCGAAGTGTTGCGTTTCCTTGTCGAAAACCACCAACACTTCGGTTTTGATCGACAAGCCGAGGTGCACGGCAAGTTTCCAGCCGGGCAGGCGCAGAGGATAGGCGAACGCAGAAGACATACGAGGACCTTGCAGTTAACATGAATAGTCGGTCCATTGTATCGACGGACGGCGTCAGACAAGGCACACCGAAAAGAAAACACACAATATTGTGGAGTCAATTTTTTCGAACAGTGGCGGTTTAAAAAGTAGATATAAAAGGTACAATGACGGTATATTTAGTAGTAATTTTATCTTCTTACTGAGGAACATCTTATGTCGGGGCTAGTAAGTTTTAATATGAAAATTCCTGCTTCGGATAAAGAAGAGTTGACACGCTTGGCCGAAGAACTCGGAATACCTGCGGTGACTATCGTCAAATCAATGATTCGCAAATTTATTGCCACGGGAGGCTTTCCGTACGACGTTAGGGTCGAACCTCGTCCTGTGGTCAATTGGGATTCTCCGTTGATTTTGACAGCTAGAGAGGAAAACGGAAAGCTGATCATGCCTAAGGAATGGCGCGACGATGACGATGAGGAAGGCGAAGATGACTACTAAGATTGACGCTCCGCTTCCATTTGAAATTCGCCAAGTAGCTTTTGAATTTGACGATAAACCAGGAGTTTTCAAGCGGAGGCCGGTGGTTGTCATTTCGCCGAAACAGTTTGGAGACAGCGTTCTCGTCCTATCTGTAAAAGTGACTTCTCATGCTCCGAGACCAGGAGTCCCCGGAGGAATCTTTCTGAAAGACTGGGCGAAGGCGGGTTTACCGAAGCCTTCTGTGGCGCGTTGTTCCAAACTGGCTCAGATACCGCTTGCAAGGATGCAGGAAAGTTTCCTGTACGGGCGATTGAGTAATTCTGATGCACGCAGAGTTTGCAAAGCGCTGAAGGAACTGGGAGTTCTTGCGACCTTTTAACGAATTGCTGATTTATCAGCAGACGGCTCCAGCAGACAACGTTGCAATTTCTGCCATTTCGAGGTTGCGAATTCTGTGCGCTGCAAGAGGTAACTGCTTGGGTAGAAGAACGAGTTTCCATTTTGTGCCGATTGGGACAAAAAAGCACAGTATTTTTCCTTATCGATTTTGCTTACATTTGATGTGGCTCCGCGTCAAACTCTATCTGTTGGCGGCTGTCGGCACGAGATGTCGACAGCTTGCCGTTAAAGAAAGTTAGAAAAGGAGAGGCGATATGATTCCTAAACTCGCGACTCTGGCCGTATCGGCTGCTTTGGCTGCTTCGATGGCTGCACCGGTGACGGCATTTGCCAAGGACGGCGTCTACACCGCCAGTTCCGTGGGCCGCAACGGCTCGATCAATGTGCAGGTCACGATTAAAAACGATGCAATTGCTGACATCAAGATTGTGGATTGGTCCGAAACGCATCCTGTGGCTGACCTGACCAAGACGAAACTGATTCCCGACATCATCAAGTATCAAAGCGTAGAAGTCGACGCCATTTCGGGTGCCACGCTCTCGAGCTTTGCCATCAAGGACGCCGTCAGCCAGTGTCTGAAAAAGGCCGGATTGGATGTCACTAAGTTCGAAAAGGAAGTGCCGCAGCCGGCACTGCTGACGGATACCAAGACGCTGGACGCCGATATCGTCATCATCGGTGCGGGTGGTGCAGGTTTGTCGGCTGCCGTGACCGCTGCTGAAGCCGGAAAGAAAGTGATTGTTCTCGAAAAGAACGGCTTTGCGGGCGGCAATACGAGCGTGTGCGGCGGCTGCTTTAATTCGGCCAATGTTAACCAGAGCCATATCAAGATGACCGAAGGTCAGCGCAAGATCGTCGAAGGCATCTTGGCCGAAAAACCCAAGTCCGATCTGCACAAAGAATTGATCGGCAAGGTTTCCAAGCAGTGGAAGGCCTATAACGACAAGAAAGAAACCGTTCTTTTTGACTCTCCGGAATTCCATGCACTTCAGACCTGGAAGTCCGGTGACTACAAGGCGGATTTGGCGCTTGTCTATACGCTCACTCAGAACACCGGCAACGTCATGAAGCAGCTCGAGAAGATCGGCTTTGTGTGGCGTGACAAGGCCACGCAGTTTGTCGGCGCTTTGTGGCCGCGCTCCAACCGCGCTCAAAATTTCAAGTCCGGTGTGGGCTATATCGATACTTTCCTTGCATACATCAAGGATAAGAAGCTTCCGGTGACGATCGAACTGAGCACCAAGGCCAACGAACTCATCGTTAAGGACGGACGCGTCGTCGGCGTCAAGGCCCAGGCAATCGGCGGTGACGAAAAGGGCCGCAAGTACGTTGTCAACGCCAAGAACGGCGTCATACTGGCAACCGGCGGCTTCGGTGCAAACGTCGAAATGCGTAATGCCTACGACGAACTGTGGGGTAAAAAGCTCGGCAAGACCACACCGACCACGAATCTTCCGTCGGCCACCGGCGACGGCATCACGATGGCCAAGCAGGTCGGTGCCAATCTGGTGCAGATGGGCTGGATTCAGTTGTTCCCGGCCGGTGACCCGCAGACCGGCGCGACGAGCTTCAAGCTCGGCGAAAACTCCTGCATTTATGTCAACCGTGACGGCAAGCGTTATGTCAATGAGTCCGAACGTCGTGACGTGCTCGCCAAGGCCAATCTGGCTCAGAAGGACGGTCTCTTCTTTGTGATTTCGTCGGCCAAACGTGCATTGATCGACAAGGACGGACGCAATGCCTACGGCGTCAAGGTCGAAGACATTCTGGCTTCGGGCAAGTCCTACAAGGCCGATACACTTGAAGAACTTGCCAAGAAGGCAGGCATCAATGCCGCCAACCTTGTTGAGACAGTCAAGAAGTGGAACGAATTCTGCAAGAAGGGAACCGGAGACGAAATGGGACGTCCGACCTGCATGGACGAACACCGTCTTGATGAAGGCGGCCCGTACTACGCCACGCTGATGACGCCTTCCGTGCATCATACGATGGGCGGCGTGCAGATCAACACCAAGGCACAGGTCATCAATAAGGCCGGGAAGGTTATTCCGGGGCTTTATGCTGCCGGTGAAGTCACGGGTGCCATTCACGGCACAAACCGCGTCGGTTGCAACGCTGTTCCCGATGCTCTCGTGTTCGGTCACATCGCGGCTGAAACCGCTGCTGCGGCTAAGTAGTCGTTTTGCCTAAAACTTGACCCAACGAAGGCTGCAGACTTCGGTTTGCAGCCTTTTTTATAGAGACAATTAGCTAAGAATAACCTCGATGGTCGGGACGAAGGAGCCGAGAACTTGTGTTATTAGCCGACAGGCGAAAGGCCTATTGCCGCCTGTTGTTTCGAACGACGAATCAAAAGAGCAGAAAAAGGATCTTCGAGCGCGGAATCATCATCACGGACGATGATTCCGTCTTTTTTCAGGGCTGGCGTCGGCAGCAGCTGGAACGGACGCCTGATTCTCGGAGCGCACGCACAGGTCCCAAAAAACTGCCGCAAGCTGCTGCGTGTAAAAAGGATGGCATTTCGTCAGGTCCAGAATCTGACGAGCGTCTTCTGCAGCCTGCTCTTTGCGGATTACAGCAAACCGCTCAGTCAGAAAGTCGTAAAAATCCTGATATGGAATCTTACCGAGGTGCATCAGAGCACCAAAATGGAAAAACGGAGATTTGATGTTCTCAAAGATGGCCGTCATCATGCTTTCTTCGCTTCCCAGGAACAAGTAGTTGAGACTTTTGTGCAACTGCATGACGGCACGAAGCAATTTGTCCGTACCGGGGTCTAGGTTGGCAATCTCCTGGAACTCGTCGAAAACGACAATGAGACGATCATGGGCATCGCTCTTTTCGTTGATCAGCGTAAGAACGTCCTCAAGAGCGGTGCAACCTTGCGCGGAAGCGTCGAATGAGACCGCTTCAACAGGAGTCATTACGTATTTTTGCGAGTAAGTTATGTCGGAAAAAGACGTAACGGAAATTTGCGAGTGAATGACGAGATCAGATGCGATACCTTTCAGTCTGACGTCGGATGCTATAGCTTAACGTTGCCGATGATTAACCAATCAGTGCCAGTGCCGCTTGGGCGTAATGTTCCAACGTTTCAACCGATTCTCCATTTCTGGCGTCGATGGCCATGCCGGATAAAAGAGCCGTCAGGCCGAGAGCGCATGCGTTGGAGTCGGTCGCCGGATGAATGGTCCCGCAAGCAATGGCTTCACTGATTCTTTTGTTAAAGAGCCCCTTTAACTTCCGTCGTTTGGTTTGTGCGTAAGAGCGCGCTGCTTCAATGGAACTGCCGGCAGTCTGGGCAATCAGACAACCTCTGCATTTCGTTTTGTTGCTCATGACGCTTGCCGCCCACAGGAAATAGTTCCGTATGGCTTTCTTAATGTCTGTCGTCTCCAAAAAACGAGACGACGCGTCCGACCAGTACTTTCGTTCGTACGCGTTCAAGACAGCGCGGAAAAATTCATCTTTGCTTCCGAAAGCGGCATAGAAGCTTGGCGCCGTGATATTGAGTGCCTTGCAAATCATGCCGATGCTCGTTGCCTCGTATCCGAAAGTCCAGAAGAGGTCGATTCCGAGGTCAACCGCCGCGTCAATTGAAAACGTTCTGGGTCTGCCTCGAATTGTTCGTTTGATTGGTTGCGTCTCAGAAGCAGTCGTATCCGGTGCGGACAAATCAACAAGATTGTTTTCGTCCGGATTTTTTGCTGTTCTCATGTGTTTCCGATGCTCCGATTGACTTGAATCTCGAATAAAAAGGTTTGGCTGAAGGTACGACCATCTTTCAAAAGTCGCTCCTGATTGTAGAAGAAGTGCTGGCCTTTTATTTTTATATCGATTATTATAATAAACGATATAAAAATCGTAAGGAGGCTTCCATGGCAAACAGAAGAGATGTGTTGAAGTGCTGTGCAGCTGCATCATTGACAGGCATTGCACCGCTTTCAAAAGCGGTTGAAGGCAAGACTCTCTCCTCAATCATGTTTGAACCTTGTGTTGCCGGCGGCCTTTCTCTCAAAGGACGCGTCATCCGCAGTTCGGTACTCGAATACGCCTATGAAGCCGACGGTTATGCCGACCGACTGCTAACGCTTTACAGGCCCATGTGTGGTCCGGACGGTGAAGGCGTCTCGGCAATTATTTCCGGGATGATCGGCGTTAATCCGGGAGCGCGTGCCGTGCCGAGAATGATCAAGGCTTACGACAACATTTTTGAACGTGAAATATCGAAAGTCGCGCGTGAGCTTCACGCGAAAGGTACGCGTTACATCGTTCAGCTCGCGCATTGCGGTCAGAGCGGTATGAGTGAGGACGGAGTCTGCGTCGCTGGTCCGAGTGAAGCCCGTAAGTCCAACGGTGAGAAGGTTGAAGCCATGAGTGCCAAGCAAATCGCCGGGACCATTCGAGCTTTCGGAGAAGCTGCCAAACGAGCTCAAAATGCCGGTGCCGACGCTGTCGAAATTCACTGCGCACATGGTTTTCTTTTGAGTGAATTTATGAGCCCGGCCTTTAACCGAAGAACGGATGAGTATGGCGGTAGTTTTAAAAATCGCTCGCGACTGCCTCTTGCTGTATTTGATGAGGTTCGTGCGCAAGTCGGTCAAGATTTTCCCATTTGGGTCAAAATCAATTCGACCGACCGTTTGGAAAACGGCGTAAGCTCTAAGGACTTTCTAGCTCTTTGCGAAGCATTTGATCGTCGGGGAGCTGCGGCGCTTCACATCAGCGGAGGTCTCCTTGGAGGACCTGCTGTTTCCTTCAGTCCTGCAATAGAAGAAAACCCGCAAAAAGGTTTCTTTGAGGACGCCGCTCACGCCGTTGCCAAGCGCGTGAAGCATGCTTCGATCATTTCAGTAGGCGGATATCGAACTCCGGCCATGATCGAACGGACGCTTGCCGAAGGAGATATCTCGCTCGTCAGTCTGGGCCGACCGCTGACATCCGAACCTGACTTGGTTTCACGTTGGGCCCATGGAGACAGATGCAAGGCGCGTTGCATATCTTGCAATCGTTGCTTTGGCAGCAAAAATATCATTACCTGCGTCGCTTTTGCAGAGACGATGAAGAAGGGGGAGGCAGAATAATTCAAACTGAGTTATTCAAGAAAACGCCGCTTCGCAAAAGCCTCGAGAGGACAGTCTTTTGAAGCGGCGTTTTGTTTGGACCAAGCTATCGTTAGCCAAGGATCTGCCCCGATCCTTGGCCCGCATGGTGAAAATCTTAGAAACGATAGTCGAGACGAACTTGTCCGGCGGCACCCTGACGTTGGCCGATGTAGCCTTTGAGCACAACGGAAGCAGCCCAAGGCGAATCGGCACTCTTTCGATAGGTTGCCGAGAGCTCGCCGACGCCCGTATTGCCTTCTAGCGAAACGCCGTCAATGGCCAGATTGTTGACATCGGCTTTGAGGTCGGACTGCAGCGTGCGCTCGTAAGCAAGACCGGCGCTCCAGGCAAACTGATCGGTCAGTTGATGGCGTAGGCGCGTGCCGAAGCGCAGCGTGTGAACGAAGACGTCGTCGTATTCCAGAGTCGAGCGATCGGCAGCGTCAATACGGATGCTCTCCGAGGAAAGCCAGTTAAGAGCGTAGCGTCCGTAGACTTCCGTCATAAGCGTATCCGTGAGCGCGAATCGCATGCCGGCTCCGAGGTGCGCTGCGGCAAAGAAAGAATTGTCGTCAAACCTGGCTCCGGAGGCGGCATAGCGACCGGAATAATCGGTCGAAGACATACCGCCGTGCAGCGAGGCGTCCAGGAAGAACGTGTCGCTCACAAAGTGCCGCAACGCCAGACCGACGCCGTAGTAATCATGATCGGCATTGCCGCTTGAGGCTCCGTAGCGATTGTCCGAGTCGCCCCAGCCAGCTTCGAAGAAGGCGGCAAGCACCGTGTCGGAAACGCGGGTCGAAGCGCCGACGATCAGGTGCATGCTGTCAAGATCCAGGTCGCCTGCGGTGTCATAAGAGGACTTTCCGCCGTACATGGCGCCGAAAAGCGTCGTTGCGTCGGAACGGGCCGACGATTCTGCCATCAGCAAGCCTTCATCGGCAATGAATTCGGTTGCCTGGCTGATCATTGCCATCGAACCGAGAATGCTTTCCGACAGAGTCGAAGCGTTCGAATTGGTCGACTTGCGATGGGAACCCGCGTCGAGAATGTCTTTGAGCGTGTCACTTGAGATCGTGCCGCTCAGCGTCGAGTCCTCGGCCACGTTCCACGATTCGGTCGTGAAAGTGTCCGACTTGCTAAAGACGGTGTCCTTGGAAACTTCAATTGTCTGGCCTTCGGCAAGGTCGATGAGTTCAAAGCTGTCGCCCGGATTCAGGCCGCTGACATGAATGTTGACGGAAGTTCCGGACAAGTTCCAAACGGCCGAGTCGTTTCCATTGAGCGTACTGACGGACAGATCGTCTTGACTGGTCGCACCGAGCGTCAGGATCGGAGCTGAGGCATTTTCTTTTGTGACGTAGAAGTCGACGTTGTCAAAATGCGTGAGGTAATTTTCAACGGTGTTGTTTCCGGACAGAATGAGGCGGCTGTTTTCACCGAATGAGTCCTGTGAGCTGTAGTCACCGTAGACACCCAAGACGCTACCCACAGTTGCGTTGGAAAGCGTCAGCGTGTTGCCCGAAGAAGTCCCCAAAAACGTCTCGCCTGCTAAGCGGGCAAGCGATACGGTTCCGGCAACGGTTGAGTTGGCGATGACGATGGAAGTATTGACGATATCGACACGATCGCTGCTTCTGGCTGAAACGCCGATGATCGTGTTCACAACGGAATGATCCATAACAGCCACCGTTGTGTTTTCTATAGAAGCTGAATCAACGGAATTGAGTCTGACGCCGTAGACCGAGCTGACTTCGGAGCCCGCAATCTGAATGGTCGTTCCGACTGCTTGCGCCGATAGGAGATTCTCGGCACTGATACCGGAAATATCCGCGTCGCCTTCCTGCATTTTCACGTTGGAAAGGATGACCGCGTTGTTCGTAAAGACGGCAGTTGATTGCTGAGGGTTGAAAAAGTCAACGTCACCGGAAGCTGAAGCACCGACGATTTGCCAACTGCCTTGAATGGTCGAGTCGCTGATGGAAACACGGTTGGAGTGCAGTTCGAACGAAGCCGGAGTTCCGCTGGTAGCTTCGACGCTGTATGCGGTGGCAGAGTCTTCGGACAAATTCTCACCCAACGTGCTGTCGCTTATTGCCAGAGTATTGTTGTGAGCTACAACGGAACCAAAAGTCAGATCGCTGTTCAACGAAGAAAGCGAAACAAGCGAGCCTCTCAACGTGCCTGTGACTGAGGAGTGTCGGATGTCGAGACGGCCGTTTAAAGCCTCGGCATTGTGACGTCCCTGCACGCGGCTTGCATAGATATGTCCTGTGGCGTTTGCGTCGGTTTGAAAATTATCGAGTATCACGCCGGCGTCAGACGAGGAAACCGATATTGCCGATTGAAGTTCATCTGCTGCAATCGAATAGGATGACTGCCCGTCAAGCGTCACGTTGCTGATGACGACGGAGCTTTGTTGAGACGCAAGGGATCCTGTTTCTGAGCCGAGCATACTGACGGCGGCGACATCAAAGCTACGGTCACCGACGAACGTGGAATCCTGGATCGCGATGGAGTTGGCGAGCGTTTGTGCGCTTTCGGTGACCCGGACGCTGACCGCAAAAACGTTGACCGACAGCTCGGAGTTGGTGATACGGACAGCGTTGTGATCGGCCGAGAGCTCCTTAATCACGCCTGTTGAGTACTTTTCTCTTAAAACGCTTCCGATGTCCGGAATGCTGCTGCCTTGCCGGGTATAAGCGAGATTTGCCGAATTGACTTCCAGCAGATTGCCGGAAGCCCTGAGCGAATCAACATTCGTTTGATCGGCTATCAGTGCCGTGGCAATTTCATAGGTATCGGAATCTTCACCCAATGCACCGGAGAGTCTGAGGGTGTTGTCGCTCAGATAAAGTGTTCCGATATCTGACGATCCGCTTGCCTGAACGGCAGAAAGTCTGCCGACGCCCATTTCTGAGTCGAGCGGACGGTTGACGGTGAGCATCGAATTGTTGAGATGAACCTCGTTGCCAACCAAATCATGCCCAACCGTGGCAGAAACCCTCAGATTGGCCATATGACCGGCCTCAGAGTTTGCCAACGGAAAGAGAGTACTGTCGATCGGCTCGGAAGCGGATTGAGAACCGGTCAGAACTTGATCGGCGTAGAACCAGAAGTCGGAGTCAATAGTCCAGGCATGAGCCTGAAAAGTCATGGCCAAAAGGACGGCAGAAGCCAGAAGCGTGTGTCGGGGCATGGAAACTGATTGGGCAAAATTTGGCAAAGAAAAAACAAAGCTAGATTTTATGTGTCCTCAGGCGTGCCGATGCATTGTTTTTGTTGTTTTTTTTTCTGTGGTTCTTGATTTGCGGCAGATCGCGGACCGGTACAAAAACCGGGGAGAGGATAAGTGACGCGTTGCATACCACATTTTTCGAAACAAAGACAGTACGGCAAAGCTAGACGAACCTATTTCGCGACATAATCTCCAGGAATTTTCAAGCTATCGTCGCTTGTTGCCGATTTAGGCAAATTGCTTTGCAGGTGTGTTTTCGGTTTGATCACCCGAAAACTCGAGAATCCAAGACGATTTATCCGGATAAGAAATGAATAAACCATCTCTGATTGCTGCAGCTGTGGCTGCTGTTTTGACAACTTTCAGTCACGGGTCGGCAGCGGCTCCCTGGACTCAAACCAGCTTGGACAAAGTTATCGGTGAGCAGGCAAGCGGCGAAGAACCGGTCTTGCAGGATGTTGCTTTGAATCTTGACCAAGGCCAAATCCGGTCCGGTGCTTCTGCTGCGGCCGTGATGGTTGACGGCACTCGGAGTGCTTCGGCAATCCGAAACAGTCTGACGCTTGCGTTGAGTGAGGATTGTTCCCTTGCTGAGCTTGCCGCAGCAGAGGTGTTCGCTCGCAGCGAAGTTCAAACGGTTCAAACGTCGGCTCAAGCCTCCGACAATATATTGAGCGTGCAGGCAAAAAACGTTACGGCTTCCGGGCGATGGACCGGAGCTTCGGTCGAGTCTAGTTCAAATGCACTTGCCCAAGGCAACGGACTCAATGTGACGGTCGAAACGCTTGATGTCTTGTCGTGGGGAGAAAGTACGGGCTTTTACGGTTCGGTCGTTGACGGTTCGACAGGCACGGCGTCAGGCTCATGGGTAACGATGAGCGTCGGGACAGCGGAAGCTCGGGAGATGCAAGTCGCCGGGGCTCAGGTGACCGGCGTATCGGCAGAAGCTTTGAATAACAAGGTCACCGTTGGTTTCGATGAGTATGCGGTTGAGGAATTGAGGCTCTATGGCGGTCGAGCCACGGCACAGCCGACTTCCGACACCGAGCAGGAAGCCACACAGGCCATTGCCTCCGGTAATGAACTGTCAGTCGTTTTTGGAACCCTTCATGGTGATTCGGATATCACCGTCGCTGCGGGCAAGGCCGAGGCTACCGGGCAAGATGCTGCTTCGGTTGCCGACGGTAACAGCACAACAATTGAGATTGGCAAAATTGTCGCTTCGTCGTCAGTTCCGATCCTTGACATTCAAGGAGGGGTGTCAAGTGCCGGAAGCGAAATGGGCGATCCGCTGTCTCTCTCCGCTCAGGCAAGTGCTTCAGGCAACATGGTCACGGGCCATCTCGGAAGCATCAGTGATTCGGACATCGCAATGGTTGCGGGCAGTGCCTGGGCCAATGCGCAGAATGCCGTTTCCGTTGCCGACGGCAATCGCTTGGCATTTGATGTTTCCTCCTTAGTATCGAATCCGGTCTTTTTAGTTACAGGAGGCGAGTCCGTAGCCGGAACCACGTACGGCAGTTTACTGCCTTTGTCCGCGCAGGCAAGCGCTTCGGGCAATGTGGTCACGGGGCATTTCGAAAGCATCAGTGATTCTAACTTGGCTATGGCTGCGGGCAATGCTCGGGCCTATGGGCAGGATGCCGTGTCATTTGCCGACGGCAATCGTCTGACATTTGAGACTGCAACTTCGGTATCGAATTCCACTCTGGAGTTTTACGGCGGTTATTCAGCGGCCGAAAGTGCAAGCGGCGATCTGCAGACCGCACTGGCAAGCGCATCGGGCAATGAGGTGTCGGGACGTTTCGAAAGTGTCAGTGATTCGACCATATCCATGGTTGCCGGCAGTGCCGCGGCCTACGGGCAGGATGTGGTTGCCCTCGCCGATGGCAATCACTTGGATTTGGAGATCTCCTCTTTGTCATCCAGTGATGATTCCGGTGATGATTCCAGTGATGTGTTTTCAGTTATCGGGGGTAACTCAGTAGCCGACAGTTTAAGTGTCGCGTCGCCGTCAGTTTCGGCTCAAGCAAGCGCTTCGGGCAATGAGGTGTCTGGACGTTTCGAAAGTGTCAGTGATTCGACCACATCCATGATTGCCGGCAGTGCCGAGTCCTACGGACAGAATGCGGTTGCCTTTGCCGATGGCAATCACTTGGATTTGGAGATCTCTTCTTTGTCATCCAGTAATGATTCCGGTGATGATTCCCGTGATGTGTTTTCTGTTATCGGGGGTAACTCAGTAATTGGCAGCTTAGGCGTCGCGTCGCTGCTATTGTCTGCTCAAACAAGTGCTTCGGGCAATGAGGTGTCGGGGCGTGTCGAAAGCATCAGTGATTCGTTCATATCCATGGTTGCGGGCAGTGCCTCGGCCTACGGACAGAAAGCCGTTTCGTCTGCCGACGGCAATCGTCTGACATTTGAGGTTGCAACCTCGGTGTCGAATTCCATGCTGGAGGTTCAAGGAGGCCTTGCAATGGCCGGAGGTGAAAGCGGCGATTCACAGTCCGCACAGGCAAGCGCTTCGGGAAATCTGGTGACGGGAGTCATCACGGGTTCTTTCGATCAGTCTTCAAGTCTGGGAATTAACGGCGGACGAGCAATGGCGGTTGCAGAAGATTCAACAGCGGTTGCCGACAACAATCGGGTTCAATTGAGCCTGGAAGGTGTCGCTGCCGACAGTCCCGTTTCACTTCTGTTGTCCGGCGCAGTTGCGCAGGCACAAACGAGAGCTGCTGCCGGAGGCAATCTTGTGGTTGTCTCAGGGAAGGATACGGCGGTAAAGGCGGTAAACGGCACACTTTACGGCGCACAAGTGACGACGCTTCAATGGTCGGGGGAGGCGGATGCTTCCGGCAACAGGGTCGAAGTTTCCGGTATTGATTTGACCGGATCGACCACCGGAGCTCAGGTTCGCAATGAAAACCGCGATGAAAATTCTTCAGGCTCGGTCAACGCGGAGGGCAACGTTGTCGTGATCTCGGACTCCACGATCAATGGCGACGTGACCGGTGCGAACCTCCAGGGTTCTCACATCAACGCCGACGGCAATACGGTGATTTTGGGTGAGGGTACAGTTGTTAACGGTAATGTGACTGCTGTTGTCGACGCCAATGGTGTTTTGGCCCGTTCATCCGGGGGCGAGTTTTCAAGCACATACAGCAATAACCGGGTGGTGATGAACAACGCGACGGTCACCGGCGCTGTCAGCGGGGTGTCATCGAACTCCGGCTCATTGCCCGTGGATATGCAGACTGCCGGAAACACTCTGGTTCTTGCCGGGCACAATGAAGCGGGCACAATCGCCGGATTTGAAACGCTGGATTTGACGCTGTCCGAGCAGAACAAAACGCAAAGCGTCTTGACGCTCACGGGCGGTAAGTCGACGCTCAGCGACGCCACCATTGTGATCCGCGGTGCCGAAGTGCTTGAACAAGGCAAGTTGATTGAGGCCGTTGATGGAGCAAATTTGTCGGTTAAGGATGCCACTGTTGAACTGCGAGGGACTTTTATCAAGAAAGTCGCGCAAAACGTCGACTTTACCGTCACGGAAGGCGAAGGCAACGGTTTGACGACCGACTCGGATGTGCTTGCTTCGGCCAAGGTGCAGGCGACTGAGTCGGCCTCAAGTTTGAGTGAGTCGCTTCTCGGCACGGCCGCCTTTGTGCGTCAGGGTGCCGAATTTGTGGCCGAGGACGGTTTGGCGACCATGGAATTTGCCGCCCGCAGCAAACAAGGTCTCAACGCCTTTGCGGTCATGCAGGGGAGTTCCATGAACTACGACGCGTTGTCAGGCGTGGATGTTTCGGGCTTTACGCTGCTTGCCGGCGCCGCAGTGCAGCAAGGCAATCTTACCTTTGCGAGCTTTGTGGAAAGCGGATGGGGCAATTCCGAGGGCGACATCGCCAAGAACAGCACCGATCTGAGTTACTTTGGCGTCGGCTTGGCGGCCCGTTATCGCTTTGAGAGCGGCTTTTACGGCGAGGGTGCCGTTCGCCTGGGCCGCGCGAGCAGCGACTTTGCCGCCAGCTTTGTCGAAAAAGGCGATCGCGCTCGTTATGAGTCTGACGTCTTCTATGCCACCATGCACATGGCTGCAGGCTACGAATTGCCGCTTAACGATTTCGTGACGGCCGACATGTATGCGCGCTACACGTTCTCGTTCCTAGACAACGACTCGGTGAATTTGAACGATGCGGCGCAGTCCCGAGCCGAACTTGATTCGGTGGTCTCGCATGCGCTGCGTATCGGAGCGCGCGTCAAAGGTGGCTTTACGGACGCCGTTAACTGGAAGGCGGGCATTGCCTACGAACACATGTTTGATGGAGCAGCTGGCGGCACCGTTGACGGGGTTTCGATTACGGAAGCTGAAATGGACGGCGGCAGCGTCATCGGTGAACTGGGTGTTTCTGTAAAGCCCGGCAGTGGAACGGGCCCCTGGACGCTGCAGTTTGCCCTCAAGGGCTATCTCGGCGAACGCGAGGGAGTGAGCGGCAACGGGATGTTGGTCTACAGCTTCTGATCGATTGAATGTGCGGAAATCGAAACGCAGGAAGCTCTTCGGATTGACCTGAGGAAAGATTTTTAGAAAGGAAATATCGATGTTGATTGAGAACTTACGTACGAAACGCACGCTTTTGTCGCTGGCGGTCGCGACGGCACTCACTCTGTCGGTTCAGGCCAATGCCGCCGATACCTTGCAAGGCAAGGTCGTTGCGGACGAGGCGCCCAACTATTCCACTCAGTCGGGTGAACAGTACTGGGTTCTCACGGGAGCCGAACAAACGGCGGAAAGCAATGCGTTGACGATCAACGACGCCAACGGCACCGTCAAGCAGGCGAACCAAATTCCGGTTTCGCACATTTATCTGTCCGAGGCTGACAAGGCCGTTGCAAACGGCAATCAAATGACGATCGGAGGACAAACCTCTACTTTCGCTTCTGCTTTCTTGGTAATGAACGTCTGGGCGGACAATGTCGATTCGCTTGAAGTCGACGCAAACAAGGTGACTTTGGACGCGAATGTTGAGGCCTCCGGTGGCTATGCCTTTACGAACATTTTTGCCACACGGATCGGCGAAGCGACGATCCGCAACTCCGAGACGGTCATCGGTGATGTTGAAATCAATCTGATCGCCGATCCTTCCGACGACTCAGATGAGGACATCGGAGCGTTCTGGGCTTGGGGGGCTTATGTCAACAACCCCAGCGCCGAGGCGGGAATGACAAGTTCCGTGCGTTTTTCGGGAAACAGCCTGACGTTAAGCGGCACGAAAATTGACGCACCGGAGATCTATGTCGACGGTGTCATGACTCAGCAGGTGAACACGGTTGTTGCAGAGGACAACCGATTTGTTCTTGAAAATCTGTCGATCACCACGGACGACGGTCATTTTCGCGGTGTGACCGCGTTTGGTGCAGACGAGGTTCAAATTCACCGAAATGCAACGACGGCGAAAGATCTTACCCTGTCGCCGAAGACTTTTGCCGTCGTCGAGGGCATGGAGGTCAATGGCTTCGGTCGGGCTGAGGCCGCAAACAATACCTACACGGCCGACGGGATTGAGCTCAACGGCAGCGACCTGATTCTTCGCGGCGGTCGTTTCCTGGACGGCGATTCGGCGGTCTTTGCCAACAATACGGTCAATATTGCCAACGTCACCGCGGGAAGCGTATCGGGAGAATTGCTCACGGTTTACGGCATTCAGACAAGCGATGTGGCCGATGTGTCGGCCAATGCGACGACGGTCACGCTGGACAAAATCACATTGTCGCCGTGGGATGCCGGCTCTTCCTACGAGACCGAGAGTTTGTGGGCCCGTGCGGTGTCGGTGTCCGATGCCGAAACGGTATCGGCAAGCGACAATCTCCTGTCGGTCCTTGATGTGCACGTCCACTCGGCAATTCTTTCGGCGGCGTACGTGAGCGGTGAAGACACCGCGTCGGTCTCGTTGATCGGCAACAAGGTCGAGCTGAGCAATTCCGAGACGATGCAAAGTACGGATTTTGAAAACGGTCTGACGATCTACGGTGCGCGCGCTGCGATAAGCGGCAACGCCGAAATCTCCCGCAACGAAGTGTCGGTGAAGGATGTGACGGCTGCGGATCTGCGTTTGTACGGCGGCCGTTATTGGGCGGTCGACTCGGCACAAAATGCTTCTGTTGTGATGAACGGCAACCTGCTTGAAGTGGAGAATGTCACGAACACCGGACCGGAGGCCGATCTTTGGGCGGCGCGCGCCGGTTTGGGGGACGAGGTTTACCATAGCGGTGCGGACACCTCAACGGTTACGCTGCAAAACAATCGGGCTCGCGTTTTGGATTCCAAGTTTACCGGTCAGCTTGGAGTAGCGGGAGCCGAAGTCGATATCCGCGGCAGCGCTGTCGTTTCAAACAACGCCGTGGAGCTTAGCAACGTAACGGCCGATCGTTTCTATGCTCTCGGCGCTTCTTATGTGGGTTCGGAAACGGCCGATCAAGCCGATGTGGTGATGAACGGCAACACGCTGATTGCCGAAGGCGTGACGGCAAGCGATTACGCTCAGTTTGTCGCCGCACGGTCGCTCTTTACTGACGGCGATGAAGAAGTCTACGGACAGAACATCCTGATGCAGGGCAATCGGCTCGAGATGACGGACGCGACGCTTTCGGGCGGGAGCTCTGTGATGTCGGTCAGTGCCACGGAAGCCGGTGAAGCGCGGGCGCTCAACAATACGCTTGAGGTTTCCGGACTTACCGCCAGCAATGATCAAGGCACAGCGGTGACTAATGTCGTAGCGGCCCATCTTGATGCGACGCAGGCTGTAGCTGAAAACAATGCGACGGTCGTCGAGGATTCGTCATTTACAGGGACCACGAGTTTATTAGGCGTGCGACTGACGGCTGAAAACCAGGGGGTTGCTTCGGGAAACAACGTTGCTCTTTCCGGAACGAAGTTCTCCGGAACGAGTAATGTCGCAACGGTCTTACTTGGCGCAACGCAAGCTGAGACTGAGAACAATGCGATGCTCGTTGAGGATTCGTCGTTTACCGGGACCACGAGTTTGTTAGGCGTGCAACTGGCGGCTGAAAACCGGGGTGTTGCTTCCGGAACCAGCGTTTCCGTTTCCGGGGTGGAGGTCTCCGGATACGGGCTCATTGAGGCGGTTTCCGTTTACAGCCAAAACACGGTCGAAGTCGACAATTCAACACTGCTGCTGAGCAATGTCAGCATGGATGGTGAACCGGCTCTGATTGCCGGTGTCGATAGCTTGGGCAAAACCGTTTCGGTCCAAAACACCCTCGTGCAGGCAACCGAGGTTGATATTCAAGACAATAAGGAGCTTAAGGAGCGCAACGTGCTGGCCGGCGTTTCGGCATTCATCACCAACGACGGCGGTACATTCACAAACAAGAACACCATCGTGTCGGTGAACAAGTCTGATATCACTAACGGGTATGTAGCCGGCACTCTTGTGGCGTTGGCTGACGGCGGTCAGGTTGAGATCAATAACCAGACGGTCGTGGTTTCTAACAGCACGGTCGACGACGTGTACGGCACGGGCATTGTCGCTTCCGGTGACGTGAGTGCGCGTATCAACAATCAAACGATCGTTTTGGATAACGCAACCGTTGTGGGCGGTGTGTACGACGTTTCCGTTAAAAGCGAGACTTCGACACGCAGCGGCAATGACGTTGAGCTCACCAACAGCCGTTTGCAACTATCCGGCACCAACACGGTGGGCTCCATCAGCGGCTTTGACACGATCGGGCTCAATGTCACTGAGGCGAATAAGAAGAAAGCCGTTCTGACCGTCACCGATGCCGATGCAGGTCAAATGGAATTCAACGGAGTGACGATTGAAATCGCCTCCGACGATTTCCTCGAGAGTTCCGATACGTATCAGCTCATCAATGTTGAAGGCGGAAAATATACGTTCAAGGATTTGACCGTCAAGGAAAGCCACACCTTCATTGAGACGACATACACAGCCGACGGTGATGTGGTACTGGGTGACGGCAATAGCCTCACAAGTGAGAATGATCTGTTCAATAACAAGACCGTGAAAGCCACAGAAAGCTCCAAGACGCTTGCCGAGTCGCTCCTTGGTACCGTCGCGTTCATTAACCAAGGCGCCGAATTCATTGCTGACGAAGGCATTGCGGCGATGGTGGATGCGGCCAAGCTGGGCGAAGTGACAGCCTTCGGCGTGATGCAGGGCGGATCAACGCACTACAACACGGGCAGTTACGTGGACGTTGACGGCGTTACCTTTATGGCCGGCGCCGGCTTGAGAGTCAATCCGAACTGGACCATGGCCGGTTTCGTTGAAGCCGGTTGGGCCAACAGTGCAAGTCACGTGGAAGGCACGCGCGGCGACGGAGACCATGAATACTTCGGCGTCGGTTTTGCCACGCGCTATCAGACCGACGGCGTGCTTTACGTCGACGGCTCGCTGCGAGCGGGGCGCGCGACGACCGAATTTGCGGGCCGCTACGGGCAGGATTCGGCCAGTTACGACGCCAAGAGCCTCTACATGTCGGCGCATGTCGGGTTGGGGGCCCTGTGGGATCTCAACGAGAGCCTGAAGCTGGATACGTACGCGCGTTACATGGTCACGTATCTCGATGACGACGACGTGAGTCTGAATAACCGCTACAACGATAAGCTTGACCTGGACAGCACCGTGACGCACGCGGTTCGTGCCGGAGCTCGTCTCTTGGGCGACTTCAACGACTACGCCTCCTGGAAGGTAGGCGCCGCCTACGAGCATGTCTTTGACGGCGACGCAGAAAGCGCGGTGAATTCCTTCAGTCTCGACGTACCGAGCTTGGAAGGCGACACGGGTGTCTTTGAGTTGGGGCTGCGCATCCGTCCGTCTCTGGAGAGCAACTGGGCGGTGGATCTCGGAGCCAAGGGCTATGTGGGTGACCGGGAAGGTGTCACGGGCAATATGACCGTGCGCTACAGCTTCTAAGGCGGTGCGATCACTGCTGCAAAAGAGACCTACTCCTTGTTCGGGCTGGAGACATCGATATCGTCGTAGCAGACGCTTAGTTTCCAGCCCGCATCGTCAATGAGACCTCGCAGATTCAAAATCTTTTCCGCTCAGCAGTGATGAGATGCCCCGAAATACCGGTTCAGATGCTCTTTGAACCGTTGCATATCCTCAGCAATTTGCGGATTTTTCAATACGTCGTTTGCCATGAATGATGGTAAAGGCCGCATACCGAGAAACTGGAAAGTTTTGTGAACCGGCATCAACACGGCGTCAATTCCTTTTCCTTCAAAGAACTGCAGCGGATCGTCAAAGGCTTCTTTTGGTGCATTCCAAGTGGAACTCAGCATATAAGTCTTGCTGACGCACACGCCTCCACGTCCGTAAAGTTGCGTGGCATCTGAGCGAGTTCGTCCGTCACCTCCATTGATGCGCGGATCCAAAAACACTTCGTCCTGGTAACGCTTGACCTGCCATGGTGGATTCATCCACCAAGCCGGAAATTGAAGGATGATGCTGTCCGCATCGATAATCTTTTCCACTTCTTCGTCAACCGAAAACTCTCGGTCCACAGTGGTCACGGTCACCTTATGGCCGAATGAGTTCAGTACGTCGGTTGCCAGTTCCACAAAACTGTGCGTCAATGTTCCGCCTGTCCCATGCCATTTTGCGCTGCCGTCAATGATCAATACCTTACTCATTTTCTCCTCTTAACTGCTTTTCCTATTTGCCATTACTTTGCGGATTGACGATGACAAATTCCTTCTTGGTCGCTTCGATGGCGTGCCAGACTCCCGAAAATCCGGGATGCAGGATGAAGCTCTGCCCGGCAACAAAGCGCTGCGGCTTACCACCGTCTTCGGTAATCTCCGAAACACCCTCCACAATGTGGCAGTACTCCCAATGATCGTCTGCCGTCGTGAAGTGCCATTTGCCTTCGGTACTTTCCCAAAAACCGGATCGAACATCTCCCGTCTTGTCCACTCTTGTCACCTTGAATTCCGGATTTCCTTCAAGGACATCAACACGAGCAAACAAAGGACCGTATGAGAACGGTGTCAGTCCGTCGTCTGTGAAGCGCACGATCCTTCCGGCATCACCATTGGCAAGAGCCACCGGTGACTGTCCGGAACATCCGACAAGACAAGTCAAAAGCAAGAGACCACAGAACAGCTTTTTCATATCGAAGGAAAATTGACGGAGACTTCCCATTGGGAAGCCCCGGACAGCGACCCGGAACAGGCGGCTATGATGTTTATCTGCAAGCGGCTCAAACTGAATTACAAGAAGCTGTCCGAGGAAGAAAGGAAGTGGCTGAAGCGGATTGCGCAGAAGTCGGACTTGCTGAAAAATCCAAACCCACAGCGGGGGAGAAAATAAGTGGGCGACAAAAACAAATTTTACAAAACGGAGGATACCATGAAGAAAGACGATAGAGAAAGATGTTCGTGGGCAACCACAGAACTCTATAAAGAATACCATGATGAGGAATGGGGAAAGCCCGTTCATGATGATAGAAAACTATTTGAAATGTTGGTTCTTGAAGGTATGCAAGCCGGATTATCATGGCTGACGATATTAAATAAAAGAGCTGCATTTAAGGAAGCCTTCAACGAGTTTGATTATCAAAAAATTGCTCTCTATGACGAAACTAAAATTGATGAGTTAATGCAAAATCCCAATATTGTTCGCAATAGATTAAAAATTAAGTCGACAATCACAAACGCACAGCAATTTATCAAAATCCAAGAAGAATACGGAAGTTTTGATAAGTTTATTTGGTCTTATGTTAAGAATAGACCGATTCATAATCATTTCAAATCGGAAGCGGACATTCCTGCAACAACGCCACTTTCAGATAGAATCAGTAAAGACTTAAAAAAACGAGGCTTTAAGTTTGTAGGCAGCACGATTATATATGCGTATATGCAGGCAATCGGAATTGTAAATGACCATGTGAAAGGTTGCTATTTGTATGTACCAGAATAATTCAATATTTCGGTACAATTTATCGAGAGATAGCAAAGCCCTAAAATGGCTTCCCGCCCATTTCAATCTTGAGAGAAGAAACGCTCCAAAATCAGAAAGAGAGCGGTAAATCTGAATTGCGAGGGAGAATTTAGATGAATCAAGGAAGAATTATTGTGATTACAGGTTCGCCGGGAACAGGAAAGACAACAACTGCGTCGATTGTCGCAAAAGAATCGAACATGGATAAATCTGTGCATATGCACACAGACGACTTTTTTCATTATTTAAGCAAAGGAGCAATACCGCCGCATTTACCAGAGTCCAACGAACAAAATTTAGTTGTCATTGAAGCCTTTTTAGAAGCTGCAAAGCGCTATGCCCGCGGCGGATATGATGTAATTGTAGATGGAATTGTCGGGCCGTGGTTTTTAGAACCATGGAGAGCCCTTGTTCGAGAAGATTATGAAGTACACTATATTGTTTTAAGAGCCAGTAAAGAAGAAACTATGAAACGAGCTGTGGAACGTTCAAAATTAGACAGAAAAACAAATGTTGAATTAGTAGAAACAATGTGGGAGCAATTTTGTAATTTGGGGATATATGAATCGAATGTTATAGAAACGACAACCTATTCTATCCAAGAGGCTGTTTTTGCAGTAAAAGAAAAAATTTCAAGTGGAGCCGCATTGCTATCTTAAACGATTTCTAAAAAGTTTGAAGGTACGGATCGCTGTAAAGCTTGACGATGTCTTTGCCTTCAAACGCTTGATGCGAGGTATCAAACCCAGAATCCATGATGCCGATGCGAACGCCCGCTCCGGTAAAGCCCTGCGCATAGGCTCCGGCGGCACGAATAGCGTCCAGATTGGGATTGCCTGTGGGTTCGGCGCAGACCGACAGCGGGCCCAGGACGGCGCATACCGCCATAAAGACGCAAGTGTGTTTGAGAGTCAAATGAGGCATGACGCACCTAGCAAGACAACCGAGACGAGAATAAAACGCCTTTCGAATCAAGCTAGAAGTATGTCAAAGAAATGCCGTCTCGCACAGATTGTTCGCTCGAACGGTTAGCCTCGGCGATTATGCGAAGGAAAGCGTCAAGATAACCGGTCGTTGTTGGAATCGAAAGAAGCGATGCGCCGGACTGAACTCATGAAGAAAACCGTGGGTGCTCAGATTGAAGAAATGTCTAAAGGCGTGCGGTAGATTTGGCGCTTTTTGATAAACGGTACGATCCTTGAGTTTTTCGATTTGAGCAGGAGCCAGACTGCTGATTAATGGGAAAGGCGAGCAATGTTTCACAGGTCTTACTCGAGTCGCTGACAAAGCGATAATCTTCAATATAACAAAAAGCCTCGCCCGAACTCGTCAAACGGCGGGCGAGGCCTTTCCGGAATCTCAGGATGTCCTCATAGGGAAATTTTTTGTCGATCCGAACAGCAGGGATTGTCCGATGTGATCCAGAGAGACTTTTCGTTGAGATCCATTGCCATGGCATAGACCGTACACAGGCGCTTTCCTTCCGGATCGGCAAGATCCTCATGGCTGCAGACGGAATCAGGGAAGTTTGCGTGGTCCGAGAGATACTCGAACACTTTTTCGACGGTGTACCGGCTCTTAAATGCCCTGCACAATCTCTGCAGACGATTCAATCGTACAAATGTATCTGTTAGGTCGCGTTTAAACGTATCCGCGCCCCGAAGAATCGGAGACAGATAGTGATTGGTGTGACAAAGCGGTTCACTGATCGGCATTAGAACATCAAAATTTTCCGGCGTGAATTCCACGCTCATCAGAAAGCCCGATGCAGAACCCAGAACAAAACAACCGGATCCGGCACGCTGTGGCTTGGCAATCTGGTCAAGGGCATTGCTGATGGTGTCCTGTCCAAGAATCTTGCGATACATGATGTGCAGCGGAACTCCGATGGTACCGTGACCGACACTCAGAGCATTCAGGCAGACACCAATGCCATGAGCGTTCAGTCCCTTGCCGCCGATCATGCCGGCTTCCGCACAGATAATGGCGTCCGGCTCTGTCGGCGATTTCACCTTGAGAACAACAGCGGCAGCACGGGATCCTGCCAACCAGTCCCAGGTTTGTCCGAGCAGCGTATGACCGTTTTCTGTCAATTCGGGAAGCACACCGAAGGCCGAACATCCATCGGGTTGAGCAAACAAAACTTCGCTGCGGCAGTTGATCGTAAGGATGTCCTCATAGGAAATTCCGCAAGACTGCGCAATGGCACGCATCTCTTCAATGGCCCAGGGCAGATAGTCCCGGATGCAAGGCTCAAAACTTTTGGCAACAACCCTGGCCTTTTCCCATGAAACATCGTAGGCCTGAAACAGCGACGTATAGAAGTCAATGTTGATGCGGATCTTTTCGCTTGCGGCTTCTCCGTATTGCCGGCCGCGCTCTGCAGCCGTACCCGACAGCGTGATCAGAGGGAAATGAGCCATGACTTGCTCCTCAATCTAGATGGATTTGACTTGAAGCATTCTATGGTGCTCAACCATCCTGTCAATAGTTGTTGTCATATTGATGTGACAACTATAGACATAGAAAGAGGTCGCTTCGTAGACTCGAGACGTATCGAATAACGTAGAAAAGGAGTGGCCAAATGGTGACAGCAGATCAAAACGCCCTGTGCGAAAAAATTGCTGCGCTGGCTGACAGTATGCAGCCTGAGCTCTTGAAGTTTCTTGAAAAAGCCGTCAATCAGGATAGCGGCAGCTACGACACAGAAGACGTCAATGCGTTCGGCGTTTTTCTGACTGATGCCTGCCGCAAACTTGGTGCAGATGTCCTCGTGCATGATTCTTCAGTACATGGTAATCCAATTGCCTGTGCTTTCAATTGCAAAACTGATGATGACACGCGCCGTGTGCTGATGATCTGTCACCGCGATACGGTGTTTGAGCACGGCACCGCCAAAGCCCGTCCCTTTACCGTCAAAGAGGGCCTTTGCCACGGTCCGGGCTGCGCTGACATGAAAGGCGGCATTACGATCGGCATTCACGCTGTGAAGCTGCTGAAGTCACTTGCTGATTTTGCAGGTGATGTGCCGCTGGAAATCGTTTTTTCCTCGGACGAAGAAATCGGCTCAGAAGCATCGGCTCAATTCATTACCTCGCGTTGCAGAAAAGCAAAGGCAGCCTTTTTCCTTGAACCGGCTCGCCCCGGTGGGGAACTCGTTACGGGCCGGGATGGCGGAGATCTTCTCACACTGGAAGCTTTTGGTCATTCAGCACACGCAGGTAACTCCTTTGCCGAGGGTATCTCTGCGATTTACGGTATCGCCGAAGTGATTTCGGAGTTCGCAAAACTTTCCGATGACGTAGCCGGCTATAGCTGCAATGTTGGAACAATAGAAGGCGGAACCGGCGCCATCATCGTTCCGGATTATGCAGTTGCACGTATTTACACGCGCTTTTCCACGCTCGAGCAACGTGAGTATCTCCTAAAAAACTTCACCGAAATCTGTGACCGTCACAGTCACGACGGTCTCAAGGTAACGATCAGTAAACCGGTGGGCTTCCTGCCCTTTATTCCTAACGATGCCAACCGAGCACTTTTTGATCTGGTGCACGAGGCGGGGACCAACTACGGACTTGATCTCAAGGGCATTTGCGTGCGCGGAGCCGCTGACGCCGGCATTGCTTCCTGCGAGGGTGTTCCCACGATCTGCGGCATGGGCATAGTGGGCGGCAATCTTCATACCGACCGGGAGTATGCCGTGGCGTCGTCTCTTTCCGAACGACTGAAGGTTCTTGCAACAGCTCTTGTGTTTGCAAACGAACGGTTTGACTGACATGCCCTCCCTAAACAATCCAAGGAGAAAACAATGACAACACAAATGATCGTGGCGCAATGCCTGATGGCTGTTGTGCTGCTATTGATGATTACGGGCAAAACGCCACTGTACCTGACTGCAATTCTCGGCTCCACCGTGGTTGCGCTCGGTGCCGGATTTCCGATTACAGGCAAGGAAGGTGTGACACTTACCAAACTTGTGAGTTCGGGGCTCATTGGTGTGATTGCCGATATGACAGGCGTGTTGCTCTTTATCGGTGTTCTGGAAGCCACCGGATACCTCGCAGCCATTGTGCGCTGGGTTATCCGTGTTGGAACACGGTTTGGCGGCGCCCCGGGTGTCATTGCAGCAGGCGCCGTTTCAAGCGGCATTATTGGCATGCTCACCGGTTATGCTCCTCCGATCGTCACGGGTGCCATCGCCTGCCCTGCAGCTGTCAAAATGGGTATGGATCCTAACCGCGCAGCTGGCTCTCAGGGCCACGCCGGAATTCTTGGCAATTTCGGTGGCTTTACCCATCCGACGCAGGTGGCACTGATCGGTACGGCAGGCATTGGCTTCGGTCTCATTAACGTTGCCGGTGTGATAACTGCGCTTACGGTGATCGGCGCAGCATTTGTGCGTAACTATTTCAAGATGAAGAGGGAAGGCAAGCTTCTTTCTCCCGAAGAGGCTGAAAAAATTCTTGCTCAGACGGAGGAAGCAGACAACAGGAAAATTTCTGCCGGGAAAGCCTTTATCCCGTTCCTGCTGCTGATGATTGGCTTTGCAGTGGGTTTCCCGGTCTTTATCGTAGGTATTGCCTGCGGTGCTCTGACCATCGTGATGGCACGAATCTCCGCAACTCAAGGCGAACAGTTCATGCTCGACGGTCTAAAGCGCATGTCCATTCCGTTGGTTGCCACAATTGGTTTCGTTTTCATGGGTTCCGTGATTCAGGCAATCGGCATGACCCAGACCATCAATTTGATTCTCAAGCCTTTCCTTGATATTTCACCGATTCTGGTGATGGTCCTTGTCTCGTGCTTTGCCGGAACTGTGACACAGTCTTATTCGGCTTCTGGTACTCTGACGATCCCTCTGATGCCCGTTGTGATTGCCGCCGGTGCCTCTCCGCTCGCGGCCTGCATCGCGGCGTGCGGTCCTGCGGCTATTTTCCAGCACTTCCTTACGGGCGGTCCGGTTGCCAATCTTCCCACTCTGATCCCCGTGACACCGGGTTCCAACCTAAAGGATGCGAACCTTTTCCAGCGACCGAATCATCTCTGTGGCCTAGCAATGTGCACAGTGCTTGCGTTCATTGCGAACATGTTCTGATTGAAAGTCATGAACTCAACTGATCAGTAATTCGGCGGGGCGGCGTTGCAACTCTTGAGCAGCGCCGCTCTTTCGTTTATCGTGGGAGATCTTCTGTGAAATTCTCGGGACGACTCAACGATATGCTCGGTAGCGGACAGCGAACACTCGGCACCCAGGTCTTTGACGATCTTTTTTCCAAAATCACAACGCGCCAGTGGAGAGAAGGCGAGAAACTACCTTCAGAAACAGATCTTGCCCGTCACTACAACGTTTCAAGACCTGTCATCCGGGCAGCTATTCAGGAACTCCGTGCTCAGGGTTTTGTCACGACAACCAAAGGTCTGGGCACTTTCGTCAAGCGTTGCAATTACGACCAGGTTTCTTCTATTCGGCTTTCCCAAATCAATGATCTTGAAGATATGGTGCGCTGCTATGAATATCGAATTGCTTTGGAAGGAAAAATGGCATACTGGGCAGCCTTGCGCTGCAATGCAGCCGACCGGATTGAACTTCAACGGGCGTTTGATGCAACAGAAGCAGCGTACGAGAAAAGCGAGAGGTTGGCGCTCGATACCGATTTTGTTTTTCATCTGACGATTGCCGAAGCAACTCACAACCGATTCTTTCCTCAGGCAATGCAAATTGTGCGTCTTCAGGCAGGGCAAGGGATGGAAAAGGTCTCTGAGTACTTCGTCGGCAATAAAGCGCGACATAGCTCAATTAAAAGTGTGGAGCACAGCCTGATCCTTGAGGGCATACTGCGAGGCGATGGCGAAATGGCCGAAGCGGCAATGGTGCTACATTTGACGCGTTCGATGAAGTGGCTCTGTGCTGACGAAAAAAACTGTTAATACCTGTTGGCATCTTGTCTTATCAAACGTCAAAGATTTTGCACTCAGAATCTATAAACCTTCCCGCAAATGAAGGTTCTTTTGGGCAATGCATGCTAAAAACGGTCTGTCGAAGATTCCCATTCGGCAGACCGTTTTTACCGTTCGCAAATAAACGCTTATCTCATGCTTGGAAGATAAGCAAACGCCACTTCCGTTTTGAGCGGATGCCGTTCAAGGGCTTCCTTGAGCAAAACGGGATCAACGGCGCCGGTGGCGTCCGAAAGCATGACAACGACTTTGTTGCCTTCGCGGTAGGCCTTGACCGCATGCACGATGAATTGAGCCAGAGCCGCAACCGGATCAATGGGCTTCAGAGTGGGTTCGAGAAGCGGCAACGATTTGGCGTCGGGCCGCGGGCAACAAACAAATAACCCCTCGTGAGAGTGTTCGGTGCTGCAAGCCCGTGCACAGGCAAACGCGTCGGCTTCGGTGCGCACTGTTGTTTGCGCCGTTGCCTGAGTCCGGATCAGAGCATGAGAAACCCGATTGTCGCCTTTCATCATCGTCACGCGCATGAGACGATTGGCTGAACCTTTGCGGTTCTGGCCCAGTGCTTCCACGAGACCGTGTTGGCCCAAGCGCATCGGCGTCACATCAACAAAAAGCGTTCGGCAGTCGGCCTTTGGGGTTGAGTTGACTTGACGATAGGCACGCACGCAAGACAGTGTCGCGACGAAATGACGGGCGAGCGAGGCCTTGAGACCGTGAACTTCGGCGCGCGAAAGCGTTTGCATGAAGATGCTGGTGATGCGTCCGAGACCGCAGGCGCGCTCAAGCATCCGAAACCGATCGACGCGGGCATTGCCCAGAATGCGCATGGCAACGGAAAGGCTTTCGAGCGTCAGCGGTTCGTGCGCACGAAGCACGCAACTTTGAATGCGATCAATGAGGGCTCTGGGCAAACCGCCGTCAACGCCGTCAAAAACGGTGGCGGCGGTTCTAAGGTCGCAGATTTGCTGAATGTTCCAGCGCATGCGTGCGGCCTGACGGTGCTGGGATAACTCAGGCAGCGGAGCGCAAACGAAGTTTTTATCCTTTGGTTTGTGCATCGGTTTTTCCCCAATTGATTTAAAAGTACAAAAAAACTCAAACTCACGAATAACTCCTTTTGTTGAATTGAATAACAAAAGGCAGAGTCGGGTATCGATATCAGGCAAAAATGCTTGCTATCGCTTTGCATCGCTTTTGAATCCAAAAGCGAAGTGCGCAATCTAAGGAAAATCCTGTAGTTTGTAAAGAGCGAAGAGAAAAATATTTTTTTGTGCTCAGGATTGAATTTTGACCGGGGACGTGCTAATGATCATTGCGTGAAAAGGCCTGCGGGACGGACAAAGCAGCGAGATTTGACAGAAGGTAAAAAGTTGGCGATGTGTTCGTTTTTGTTCGGTTTGAAACGAACAAAAACGAACTGTAAAGAGGGACTTGAATTTATTTTAAGGATATAAGGTTGCAAAAAGCCTTGCCTTTCTTTTTTATTAAATAAAAGGCAATTTTTTCCAAAAATATCTTGATTGTTTGTGTAAGAAATCAAATTTAGGTGACGATATTGCGGCGCTCAATTTGTATTACACATTCGATGAGGCCGCTTGAGATTCGCCCGAGTCAAACCTTTCGAAAAACACAAAGTCGGCAAGACTACCAGGACCGGGCGCATGCTGCGACGGATTTCTTAAAAATCTGACGTTTTCATTGGAAATTTTCTCTCGAGGACGTCGCGTCGAATTGCCGATGGGGCGCGGGATTTACGACGATGTCGGCTACGACGGAGTCTCGGACGATCAGACGGAAAACTTTTCCGTTTTTGTTTTTCGTCGCCCTCAAATTCTCTTGACGCCCGAAAGATGCGTGTGAACAATTCGCCGCCGTGCCGAACGCCAGACGTTTGCCCCGTCGTTCGGCCGAAGTCGAAGAAAAACCGAAGGTTCGTCTCAAAGGTGAGTCGGCGGTTTTTCCATGTAAAACCCATCCGAGGAGACGTTGCATGTTCAACTCAATGTCGGACGAAGCGCGCTTAAAGGCTTTTAAGTGGTGCTTTGTGACGGTTTTGGCCGTCTGGGCTTTGCTTTTGACCGTTGATCCTGTGCACGCCGCCGCCACGGGCGGCTCGGAGTTCAAGTCCTTGTATGAGCTTGTCTCCGGTTGGGCGAGAGGTTATCTGGGCAGAACCATTGCGGTGGTTTTTCTGCTCGTGGGCCTCGGCACGGGACTTATTCGCGGATCCGTTATTGCGGCGGTGACGGCGCTCGGTGCGGCAGTGGCATTGTTGATGCTGCCCACGATCGTCGATTCGCTCTTTAACGGCGCCGGCATTTAAGCAAAGCGCCGAGTGCGAAAGGCGGCCGACGGCTTTCATGCCGCGGACACTTTTCGCACTCCGCCGAGCAACCCTTTTTTCGGAGAGACATTCAATGCAACCGGTCCTGGTGCCGAAAACGCTCGACGCGCGCTCGCGTCTTCTTTTTTGGGAGAGCGACTACGTGATCGTGGCCTTGGGCGGCTTTGTGGCCGGTCTGCTTGTGTCGGGACTCACCGCAGGATTGATCGGCGCCGTGCTCTTTGCTTGGGGTTGGCAAAGAGCCCGAGGCGGGGGTTCAACGGCGCAGGCCGTGGCGTTGGCGTACTGGCATCTGCCGGCGGACTTTTTCCTGCGCGTGCCGCAAAGCGCCAGACGTCACTTTATCGGGTAAGTCTCCGAGGCCATTGACAGAAACCGAACTCTCGACGCCGTTGATGCGTCACAAACATTCATTAAAGCGTACGCCATGCAGCGAATCATTCAGACCGTTTCGGCCGAAGCCGCCGCCCATTTGCAGATCCGACGTTCCATCGTGGCCGCTTTGGGCGTGAGTCTGATCACGAATGCCGCTCTGGCACTCACGTTGCTCACCAAAACCGACAACAGCCGCACGGTGGTTTTGTCGCCGGCGGCCACCCAAACATTTATCGCCACGAACGATGCCGTGAGTCCTAATCTGCTGGAATCCTTTGCGGCACAGTCGGCGTCGATTCTTCTGAATATGACGCCGGCAACGGCCGCAGCCAACGCCGAAATCTTTCTTAAAAACGTGGCGCCGCAAGCTTATGCGGCAATGGCTGCCAACGTGCGTCGCGGCGCTTCCGAACTCGTGCGCAACTATGCCTCAAGCGTTTTTTACCCCCATGCCTCTGCCGTGGACGAGACGGCCAAAAGTGTATGTCTGAGCGGCGAACGGCGCATGATGATTGCGAGTGCTGTGACCGAAACCAGCAATATAACAGTCTGTATGCGACATGTTGTAACGGCGGGACGTCTGCAGATTTCTCAACTCACCATCCGCAAAACGGAAAGCACGGATCCGGCTGTTGAGCTCGCAAACTTTACCGACCCGGCTCGATCGATTGCTGACGCACAAGCCGAGTCCGTCTACTGAATTCCCTGAAATTCGATAAACCGATAAGGCTTTGCCCGCTGTGGCAAAGCTTCGGGGATTGTTGTTGATTTCGTTTCCTTAACAGATTACAAACAACACGTTAAATCAATGAGACGTTTTCCTTTAAAGACCGTTTTGGCCGGTCTCGTGACAGTTGCGGGACTCATCGCAAACGGCGCACAAGCCGCAGACCCGGTCACACATCCTCTCTCGCGCGATCACGTCAATCTTGTGCGCGTCCAGGGGCAGAAGATCACCGATGTGGTTTACGACACGCAGGCTCTGGAAGTCTCGGCCGACAAGGAGCGCGGCATTGTCTTTATCAAAGTGAAGACGGCGTGGCTGGCGTCGGGAGTCGGGGAGGTCACTTCGGCATTCTTTAACACCGAAAGTGAAAACTTTTCTGTGCAGTTTTTCGTGAGTGCCGTTCCGTCGCAAACCGTGGATTTGATTCCGCAGACCTCGGTGACGGGGGCGGCCGATGATCGGCAGACGCGCATCGCGTTGGCCGCGCCGTTGTTAAAGCTTGAGTCGGGTGACTTTGTGAGCGAGCTCAAAACCCTGGTGCAAAAGAGTGTCACGGGGCATGTGCCTGATGAGACGCTTGCCGTGGGTTCACTCGCTTCGCGCGAGGACGATCGGCGCTTTGCCCGTTTGCCCGCACCCGAAGGCGCCGTGTACTGGGAGGGTTTTAAGGTTCGCGAAACGCAGGCGTTTTTGTCGGCCGACAAACTCACCGAAACGCTTTTGTTTACGCGTGTCTCTGCCAAGGCGGGAGTACCGGACGCGGCGCGTTTGGCGAGAATCATCGGCGGCGTGCTTGCCGTAGCGCAGGAAGTGCAGGGGGCGGGTGATCGACTTCAAACGGAAATCACCGTGATTCGCTCGCGTGAAGCGGCGACCCGCGGCGGCGACGTTTTTGAAAGTGCGCTGGTTGCCTTGTCGGGCGCCGTTTCCACATCGAAACGGGAGAGCAAGCTTCCATGAGTCAAGAGCCGATTGATTTTGAAGCCGAACGCCGTCGCGCAGCCAAAGAACTGGGGCTGCCGTATTCCGATTTGGACGATCCCGTCCATTGGCAGAGAAACATGCAGACGCAAGAGGCAAAAAAAGAGCTTGCCGAGATGCTCTCAGAGAACGACACGAAGACGCAGAGCCGCGAACCACTCGAAGACGAGTCGACGTATGCGTCGTCCGAATCAATTTACACCCAGGGGCGTACTGCGCAGGAAGAACCCGAACACACAGCAGGCGTTGCCATGAATCGCGAGCACACCAAGCTTTCTTGGAAGTTGCGTGCCGAGTCGTTCGTCAACAAGGTGAAGAGTTTTGCCGCCAGCCGCCGTGAGCGCTCGCAAGCGGGCGGGGTGGCGGCGCAGCAAAAGGAGAAGTCGCGTCAGATACAGACGGCCGCGGTGGGTCTTACGACGGTTGCGGCGGTGGTGGCGGGCACCATGATGCTTGCCGGAGACGACCGCGGGGTTCGAACGGAGCCGGTGCGTGTGTACAAAAGCGACTTTCGTCTTGAGCCTGAGGCGTTGGACAAGCAAAGCTACCAAAAGATGTACGACGAAAAACTCGCGGGCGTCACTGAACGTCTTCAGACGATGGAAGAGCTTGCCGCGCGTCTTCAAAAGGAATTGGCCGCGCAACAGGAAAAAAAGGGAACGCAAAGTGCGGCATCCGAACCCAACACCGCGGTGCCCGTGAATCAATTGCCCGATTTCTCGCCGCAGAGCCGTGCTGCCATTGAAGCGGGAACGCTTTCGGGGGCAATGAACACATCGCCGCCGGTCACTTTCGACGGCCCACGCCTCAAGCGACTGGCTGTGACCGATCCGATCAAAGATTTTGAAGCGATCCGGACGGCCGCGCGCGAACGATACACCAAACGCTCGGCGGCTTCGATCGATTCGCCCATTGCCGCAAACCGCGCCCGCAACGAAGCGGCCGGCACCTATTTGCCCGCGGGCAGCTTCGCTCGAGCCGTGGTGCTGGCGGGCGCCACGGTCTCCACAGGCGGGACGGCCTCATCGAACCCCGTGCCGATGCTTTTGGAAGTCAAGGATCTCGCCAAATTGCCCAACGATTTTCGGGCCAACGTCAAGGCCTGTTTTGTGACGGCCAACGCCACGGGAGATCTTTCAAGCGAACGCGTCTGGATCCGATTGGAGCGTTTGAGCTGCATGACGACAAGCGGCAAGGCGCTTGATGCGCGCATTCAAGGCTATGTCACGGGCGACGACGGAAAGACAGGCGTGCGTGCGCGACTGGTGACGCGCAGCGGCCAGGCGATTGCGAGCGCACTTCTGACCGGTTCCATTTCGGGTCTTGGCAAAGCCGTGTCGCTCTCGGCACAGGACACGACGACCTATACGTCGGGCGCCGTCGGCACCACCGTGAGCGATTCGTTTCGCGCGGGGTTGGGCGAGGGACTTGAGAGTGCGCTCGATCGTATTGCCGACTACTACATCCGACTGGCCGACAAGATTTTCCCGTGTCTGGAAATCGACTCCGGTCGCAAGGTGGATCTGATTCTCTCGCAGGGCCTCACGATCGCGGTGGACGAAACCGCGCCGTCGGAAACATCGGGCGGCGCCATGCCGTTGACGTCTTCAGAAGGCCCCGCTGTCAACAGTTCCGAACTCTTTGGCGAACGTATGAAAGCCGCCAGCGAGCGCTACGACTAATGATCGAAAGAAACAAGAGATGAACCAGACAAAACACAAACGATTCGCAGGTCGCGCTGCGCTTTTTCTGATGCCTTGGGTGCTTGCGGGCTGCGCGGGCAACATCACCGGACTCGTGGGTGCACAGGAAGACTTCGGGTGTCCGGCTTCGGGCGGCGTCAACTGCACGACCGTTTCTGCCACTTACGAAAGAGAACATGCTTCGGAAACTGAATCGCGCAAGCCGACGCTCACTGGCTTGGACTCGAATGTTGCGAGAGCATACCAATCGCAGGAACCTGCAGAGGATGCGCGCATAGCCGTGACGGCACAGGTGACCGAGGTTTCTGTCAACCAAAACGCTCGCGCAGTAACGCGTACCGAATTGACCTCGCGCGCGCCCGAACGTTTGGTGATGCTCTGGATTTTGCCGTGGGTGGATACCGCAGGAGACCTGCACTCCGACTCGCGCGTCTGGATGCGTGTGCGTGATGCCGCTTGGAAAATCGAATCCGTGCGTACGCGCGCCATGCAGTCGGCTCCGGAGACAGCGCCGTGACGGTTGAAAAGAGCGGACACGCCGGTCTTTGGCAAGGCGTGGTCAATCTCGCCGAAAAGCTTCGTGACGCGGTGCTTTTAAAGAGCAACGTCACGGGGCTTACAGGACCACAGAGGCGAGGCTCGGGCATTCCCGTGGTCGATCGCTTCAGTCACGTGCTAAGCGTCTTGTACTACGCGCAGGATTCGGGCGTCTTTTTCATGAACGACGGCGGACAGACCGCAGTCTCGAGCCTCGGGCGAGTGTTTGAGCTCACGCCCGCGCTTTACGCCGACACGGCGCTGGCCGAAGGTCTGGAGCGCATCATTTCGAGCGAAATGCCCGGTCAGACGGTCTATTCGGTTTCCCTTTTTGCAAGCGCCGCCGCAGTGCGCGAAACGCTCACCGAATACGTGGAAAGTCGTTCGCAGGCCGTTCGCCTGCCCGAACAGGCCGCTGGCGTTCTCAAAGAAATGGCCGTGCGCCGTGCCCGCATGCTCGATGAAAGGGCCCGGAGTCTTGCCTTTGAAACGCACACGTCCGTGCGGCACTTTCGCGTCTGGCTTTCGGTCGTGTGTTCGCCCGGAGAAGCCGAACTGCTGCACATCCTTGAAGGAAAGAGCTCGCAGGCGCTCACGCACTTTCTGAGGGCTTCGCAAGGCATCGAAGTGGCGCTCAAGCAGTTCGGGCTTTTTGCTTACGTTTGGGACGACGTCGACTGGATGGAGACGGTGCGCGAAATTCTCAATCCTCAAAAGGCAGCGGCTGGAGAGCTCCCTGAAACCAGTCTCAGGGGACACGGTGCGCGTCAAAACCGCCTTGAAGAAACCGTGCGTCCGGACGTTCTGCGTACTGCGGCGGTTTTCCCCGACACGACCATCGACATTGCCCGCAGCGGCATGGTGTTTGCTTCGCCCGCGTCGGGCAGGGGCAGCTTTGCGCAAACCGAAAGCCGACGCTCGGTCAGTCACGCCGAAAATGCTGTTGAAACGGTAGGCTTGGCTGTGACGGGACTGCCCGCGCAAACGCATTTGTCACGCATGCGTCGCATCCTCGGAGCGGCCACCGCCACACGAGCCCGCATCAATACGCCCTTTTTGTGGACGACAAGCGTGCAGCCCACGGCAATTTCGCAGGACCGTTCGATGGTGGCGATGAAGCACGCGCGCGTGCGGCAGCTTGTAAACACCGAAATCGGGCAGTTTCTCACAGATCTTGCTGAGCGCGGACGTGACCTGGAAGCGGCGCTCAAAGCCTGCGAAGACGGTCGCGGATTGGCGCGCATCGCGCAGACGATGATTGTGTATGCCTCGCCCGGCAAGGGTGTGGCGGCAGCGCACAACGCAGCCAACGTGCTTGCGGGCGCGGGCTTTCAGGCGCAGATCGATTTGGGCTTGCAGGTGATGGATCTGATGCAAAGCCTGCCTTTGGAAGCCGGAACCGCGCTTATGCGCGACATCAAGACGGCCGGCCGTGCCTACACGGTGACGCGCCAGGCCGCCGGCCACATGCTGCCCGTGACGGGAGACTTTCGCGGCAGTCCCGCCAGAGTTTCGGAAACCAAACGCAAGCCGATGCTGATGCTTGTGTCGCGCGGCGGCGAACTCATGCCCATCGACATCTTTGCCAATCGCAACGGCAACTACAACGCGGTGGTGGCGGGGACGTCGGGCTCGGGCAAGTCGGTATTGACGCAGGAAATCGTCACGTCGGTTCTGGCCACGGGAGGCCGCGTTTGGGTCTTTGACATCGGCAAGAGCTACGAGACGTGTGTGGATCTAGCGCAGGGGCAATTCATTGACTTTGAGCGGCAGGACCGGGAGAAATCCGATCGGCTTTGCCTCAATCCGTTGGACATGATGGGCGAGGATCCGGCTGAAACGTTGGATGAGGTGGCGCAGATTATCGCCGCGATGGCCAACGGCAACGCGCCGATGGAAATGACCGCCATGGAACTCGTCAAGGTCAATATTGCGGCCGTGGTGCAAAAAGCGCGCGAACAAAACCGTACGCCGCAGTTGACTGATCTTGTGGTGCAGCTGATGGCCACACGTGATCCGGCCCTGCACGATGTGGCGGTGCGCTTGTCGCCCTTTGCAGCGGGAGGCCGCTTTGCCGCCTGGTTTGAAGGCAAGGCCAACGTCAATTTTGAAGCCGCGCTCGTGGTGCTTGAAATGGAGGCGCTCGCAAACAAACCTGTGCTTCAAAGCGCGGTGCTGTTGATTTGCATCATGCGCATCCTGCAGGAAATCCGAAACAGGCCGCGCAGTGAAAAGAAACTCATCGTGATTGATGAGGCCTGGCGATTGCTGTCGGGCGAATCGGGCGCCTTCATCGAATGGGCCTGCCGCACGCTGCGCAAGTACGGCGCGGGGATCGTGTGCATTTCGCAGTCGATGGAAGACTTTCGGATGTCGGGTACGGCTCGAGCGGTGAGAGCCAACGCCGACAGCGTCTTTCTCTTTCGTCAGAAAAACGAAGGGATTGCGGCGTTTACCACTGATCCGGCACTGCAAAGGACATTATCGGGTCTCACCACTGTCTCGGAAACCTACTCCGAAGTATGGGCTCGCGTGGGCGACGCACCGGGCGTGGTTGGGCGCCTCATTTTGGATCCCTTCTCCATGACGGCGTTTTCGACGCGTGCCGAAGTGTTTGACGCAGTGCGCCGAGAAAAGGCCAAGGGCAAAAGTGCCGTGCAGGCCATTGCCGCTGTGGCGTACGGCGGTGCGGACAAGGAGGCCGCGCGATGACGGACGGCGCAAAACCGGCCACGCGAAAAAAACTGGCCAAAGAAGAGGCGCTCAAAAGCTTTTCGGTTGTAGCGGACGGTTGGGCAGAAGCAGAGCAAAACGAAGATAAGACGGCAGTCCCTGTCGTGCGAATGCCCGAGACCAAGCCCGCCAAGGCCGAGCTCCTGACACCCGCACAAAAGCGTCAGATCTGGGAAAAGTCGCGCTACGAGGCGCTGCGGCAGCAGCCCGATGCGATGGCGTTTCACGAAGAGGCGCTTACGCGCTTTGAACAGGACGGGATGCTCAAGAAACTCGCCAAAACAAACGGCTTGACCGAGGATGAGGCGCGCCGCGTCTGGTCGGTGTTTTTGGAACACCACCGCATTCGTACGACAGCGCAGGCGGCAGGTGGCCGAGCCGAAATCGAGGAGTGCCCGGAGGCCGACTCAGACATCGAAGGCAAAGACGCGTTGCAGACGGCAAAACCATCCGCACAACCCGAGCGTGACGAGAAAGAGGCTGAAAACGATCGGCCGCCGAATCAAATCACGAAGATGCCGACCCCGCCGCTTCCGGCCGTATCAACAGAACAGACGTCGGAGCCTGCGACAACCGAAAACATAACCCCGCAACCCCTGAGAGAAGAAAGCGTGGAGAGAAGCGAAAAGCAAGACACAAAAGAACTCCGGTACCGCATCAACGATGAAATCGCGCAGCAGGAGCTTGCCCGAACACAGGCCGCTGCCGCGGAGTTGGCAAGCCAAGCCGATGACGAAATCCGTCGGGCGCGTTGGTCGTCGGTAAAGACCGTGACGAATCGCACCGCGATGGGGATTTTTGCCCTCGGCTTATTGGGTGCGGGGGCAATGGCTTTGAACGTGTGGGATCTGCGTGAGAGGCTCGGCATTCATTTGCCTGCGGTACTGCAGCCGGCGCCCGACGTTGCCGTGGTCGATCGACAGGCTGCGAGAAAAGCGCTGCTGGAACTCGCAGGTCGCGCTGCGCTCGAGGACGTGATGGCGGCCAACGATGTTTTCGACGAACTTTTTGTGCTGGCAAGCGCCCGCGTGGCCGCCCGCGAAAACTGGCTTTTGATCGACGCGCGAGCCGTGGTGGCCATGGCCAGCGGCGGACGCGATGCCACGGAGCGGATCGAAGCCGAGATCGTGAATCTTGTGCAAAACGGCGCGATCGAACGGATCCGAAAGACGGCGGGCAGGCCGGAGGAAGGCCGATGAAGCGCGCCGTCGTTTTGACCGGTCTTCTGACGGGGATTTCCGTTATGGCTTTTGCCGCATCCGCTGCGTGCCCGACGTGTGCCGACACCGAAAAAACGGAGCGCGGCGTCGACATCGTGGTGGCTAACACAGCGCCCGTTGCCGAACCCGATTGGGAAGCTTTGTTGCAGTCCCGCGTACGGGAGGCAGACCGTTTGGGGCTGTTGCGAAAAGCGCAGCGCGAGACGGCTGACAACATGAAGCGCCACGCCGAGACTCCCGTGGACTTGAAGCTTCCGAGAGCCAAAGCGACCGAATCGCGCCGCCTGGTGCTGTTGGATGAAGCGTCCGTGCGCGCCATGGCCGAACCGGTCAAAGCCGTTTTTGCGGGGTTTGTGCGCGGATACGTGTTTTTTGACGCGGATGACGAAAAGCAGCTTGCCTTTGTCCGCGATTTGCCCGAAATCGGCACCTCGATTCGTCCTGTGGCCACAGCCGGAAACGTCTCGCAAGCCTCGCGCCGATTGGGAATCCGACTTTACGCCGATCAGGGTGGCACGCTAACCCGACGCTTTGCGCTCAAATCCGTTCCGAGTGTTGTGATCGTCACATTTGACGGCAGGGAAGTGGCGGCTGTGATCGATGAGGTGGCTCTCAATGACGATACAACCGACAACATCAACCCGATTACAGGATCAGAACCATGACCAAATATCACAGCCGCGCCGAAATCAATCAGAACACGGCCAAAATGGACGCCGATGATAAACGAGCGGCTGCGGGCCGTGCAGTGACCGACCCGTCGGCTGCGCGCGACTTTACGGCCACCTCCCTTTGGGTGCCCGAAACGCAGGCAATGCCTGTGGCCACCGCTTCCGACCTGGGTGTGCTTGCCTTGTCGCTTGTGCGTCACCTTTTGGAGCCGATCAAGGCAAAAGCCTTGCGTGAGCCCGAAGCAGCCAAGGATGAGCTCGCCGCTTTGTTTGCCGCTTTGCCCGTGCCGGATGCACGAGACCTCACGCAAACCGTCAAGGATCTCAAAAACCTGACGCCGGGCTTTCGACAGATGCTGCAAACGAAAAGCGGGCGCAAGGCGATGAAACTCAACGCCCACTATTTCGGCGCCTCCGTCACAGCGTTTCAGTCTGGGTACGACGGACACTGGATCACGCGCGAGGCCGCGTTGCGCTTGCGGCTTGTTCGTTACTACGAAAAAACGAGCGGCGAATTTGCTTCGAGCGTACACCGCGCCATGGCCGCGTTGTCGCGCAACGGCACGGCTTATGCGGCTTGGAGCGCCGGCTGGCCCGTCTTTGTCTGTGACCTCAACCGCACGTTCGAGCGCTATGCCGCGCAGGAATTGTTGGCTGCGTCCCAAGGGCGGCTTGCGGTAGTGACGCCACCTTTGACGCCCGAAACACAGGTGCTTGTCGCGCGCTATGCCCCGGAAATGGCTGTTGTGATTGACGAAGCCGGATTGCTCTCGGTGCTGCTGGGCAACTACAGCACGGTGATGCTTCTGGAGCGGCGCATCGGCGGCTGGACCGTGACGTTTCCGGCGGGCGGTGCGAGCGAAAAAGACCTCAAAAATCGCAAGTATCCGGCCTTTGCCCGGGCTCTGGCGCGCTGCGCGGTGCTGCCCGCGTCGTTTGCTGCCGAAAATGGTTCTGACCGAAAGCAAAAGCACACCTCCGTCAAGGAGGCCGCATGAGACGGCAAAAAGGCTTTGTGTCCGTGGTGGCGGGATTGTGTGCGGCAATCGGTATCGTGACTTCGGGAGCGGCTGAGGCGGGCTGCGAAGGCTTCTTTCCCAACCCCGTTACGGACGTCTGCTGGTCGTGCCTCTTTCCGATGAGAATTGCCGGTACCCGTTTGAGTCCCGAGGGTGTCTCCGACCCCGACACCGACGCGCGTGTGATCTGCACGTGTCAGCGAGGACCCGTTGCGGTGCCGGGATTCAACATGAGCTTTTGGGAGCCGCTGCGTACCGTGGAAGTGGTGCGTGAACCTTACTGTCTGGTTTCCTTGGGCGGCGTTTCGATGGATCCGGGACTTAAAGCTCCCGCGCACGGCAGAAGCGCTCAGCGTACCGCGGGCGTTGCCGCTTCCTTTGCGGGCAATGTCGGCGAAGACGGTGCGGGCAGTCCCGAAATCGGCGCGGCCTTTTATCAGGCGCATTGGTACCACACGCCGTGGCTTTTCGTGCTCGAAGCAGTGGTCGATACGTCGTGTCTGGAAAACGCGGCTTGGGATCTTGCGTATCTCACGGAACTCGATCCGATCTGGGGCGACGCGCTTGCCTCGTTTGTACTGGCGCCCGAATCGGCGATTTTTGCCAATCCTATGGCCGTGGCTGCCTGCGCCATGGACTGTACGGCGGCCTCCGTCATGAAGCCCCGTCCGGAACTTTTCTGGTGCAGCGGCTGTCAGGGCGGTTTGTATCCCTTGGCAGGGTGGGTCGCTGCCATGACAAGTCCCCTGCAGGCTTGGCATCTGATTGCCGCTCGCATGAGCGTAAAGCTTGCGCGAGAGGGACTGTTGTGGGCCGCCTACGGCAAAAAGGGACAGTGCGGCCCTTACTTTGAACCGATTCCGCGCAAGGACGTTTGGCGCACGCAGTTGATTTATCCCACGGTGACGGCCTCGGGCTCGAAATGCTGTCGGCCGATGGGCGCGCCCACACAGACCTGGGGTGCAGGCAAAACCTATGCGGTGGGCGGTGAAGACGGTGCGATTTTGCTCTGGCGCATGCGTGACTGCTGCGCCGGCCAAAACCTCATGACCGGCATGCCTTGAGTTTGGGTGCCGACACTTTCAAACGAATCAGCAAGATGACTCAGAAAAGAGCAAAAAGCCGCGTGCTTGCGGCAGCGTGCGTACTTGCGGCGGCACTTTCGGGTAAATCGCCGGCAAATGAAGCAAACGATGCGCTTCTCGCCGCTGACCGTCCGGTCATGGCGCAGGCCATCGAGACCGTGGAAAACGAAGCGCGTCGACTGGCGGCGGGCGAGGTGCAGACGCCGTCCGAATTCAAAGGGACGGATTTTGTCGGCGTTCGCCTGACCGTGGCCGTGAGCATGAGTTTGGAAAAAGACTATCGGGAACGTCTGAGGCGCGAAGCTGATCTGGCGCATCTGCGTTTGGCAGTGCGCGGATTGCCTGTGTCTGAGGGTTTTGAGAAGGCGGCGTATTTCGGGGCTACGGCTGAGGACCGGAATCGGCAAAAGGCCGAGATTGTTCGCTCTGCTGCGCGTCTGCATGAAGCGTTCGGGGCAGTGGACGTTGATCCCGCGTTTTTCCGAGAAAACGGCATTGCTTCGGTGCCGGTCTTTGTCCTTGAAGACGGCTCCGGGGTTTTGGCGCGCGTGCAAGGAGCCGTGACGACGAACTATGCCTTGGAGACGCTTTACAGGGAATTCGATGATCCGTCGTCTGCGATTTCTAAGGCGGCGGGCAAGGTGCGCGCCTCGGAAGCGCAAAAGGCGATTCACGCGAGAGGGTGCGCCCTGCAGCGTGATGCCTGGTCTGAACCCTCGTTTATGGGGAAGGCCTGTGATTAAGGGGGCGTTCGTTTTGGCAAGCCTGTGCGCGGGTGTCGTTTATGCCGCAGGGACCGTGCCGCCCGCGGTGGAAGATGCCGTCAACGCCGGCAAGACAATGCCGATTCCGGACTTTGACGTCATCACCAAGGGTGAAGACGTGACGGATTTTGTTAAAAACAACACGGGCAACACGGAAGAACTCGAAGCGCTGCGCCAAAACGGACAGGGCGTGCTCTACGACCCCGGCAGGGCGGAAGCCGATGCGTGCTGGAGCCGCAACGACCCCAAGTGTCTGGCCGTGCAGATGGTGGACAAGGGCGCGACCAATCGCCCCAAGCTCGATCCCGACGAGGCCGACAAGCTTCTGGGCGGACGTGACGACGTAATCGACAACGCCGACGATTGGGTGGATTTGGGCGGCAACGGCAGCTCCGCGGGCAACTGTGAGGATCACATCACGGTGATTCCCAAGCGCGAAGAGACATTGACCTGCGAAGTGCGCACCAACAGAGAACCGGGGAGCAGCGTGGAGGAAACGTGCGAAAAGCGCTTTGATGAGATTCTCTCGGAGGCGTCCGTCTGGGCGTGCGAAACGACGCTTAAGGAAACAAAGGAGGCGACGTGTTCGGTTCCCGTGGTGGTGCGCCAGCAGACCACGACCACCTTGGCTTGCTTTGAAGGCAAAAAGGATGCAACGAGTGAAACGTGCCCGGTGATAGTGACGCCCGGACAAAAGGAAAAGCATTACGCGGCCTGCTTCAAGCCCGTCTATAAGGCGGTCACCAAAACCTGCACGCGCAGGCTTGTGGTGACGACGGACTCTTCGTGCAAGGTGGGAAGCACGCAAAGCGCGTCCAACAGTGACCTCGGGGGACTGGGCGAAGACGCCGTGCCAGGAGCCGATACGCTCACAGTCACAAGCGTGTGTCGGGTCGACGGGATTGAACTTGCGCTTACCGTCAACAGCAAACCGGCTGTTACCGTGAAGACAACGACCGATGTGTTTGAAACGGTCGAACCGATCACGGGCGGCTTGGCGCGCTTTGCGGGCAAGGTCACTTGCAACAAAGCCGACTGCATTGCCGACATCAAACTTACCGTTTACAAGAGCGCGGGGACGAACCACGTCTATCAGGGCGACGTCTCGCTTCGCTTTCCCTTCACGCGCTTTGTGAAAAACGCCGAAACCGAACACTGGAGCGAAACATGCACGGGATTGTGACGGGCTGGCGCTTGCGTGCGGCGTTTTGTTGCGCCGCGGGCTTGTTTGCGTTGACCGGTTCCTTATGGGCCGCCGACGCCGGCAAAGAAAATTGTGTCGTGACGGGGCGCGTGTGCGTCGAAGCGGGCGGCACACGGCTTGTCGACGGCGTGCCCGTGACGCGCGACTGTTGGAGCTATCGCGACACCTATGCGTGCATGGTGCCCGATACGGAATCCGTAAACGGTTGCTCCACCTTGCAGGACGATGCCGACGACCGGGGGCCGGGCAAGTGCGTGATGAAAGACAGAACGTGCTCCGAGGAAATCAAGGATGCCGAGGGGCAGTCCGTGTGCCTCTCGTACAAGGAAACCTGGGTATGCGATAAGAAAATCAAATTGCCGCCCATGAATGCCGAATGGACAAAGTCAACCGTGGAGACCGAAGACGAGGTCGACGAATCAGCTTGCGGCGAACTGCTCGATCGTCAAGATTGCACCAAAGGCGAAGTGAAGTGTACGGAGTCGGGCTGCGAGCGCGTCTTTTACTGCAATGCCAAAACGGCCACGGGCTGTTCGGACTTGGCCGCAGGCGGCTGCACGATCACCAAGGCCCCGACGTGTGATACCGACGTCGATCCCGCGTGTCTCATCAAGGTGGGGGAAGCCGTTTGCAAAGGCAAACTCCCTGAAGGCGTCGTGGAAGACGGCAACGCCTCGATTGAAGACGAAGAGACGGTCAACGTCGGGCAGCCCACGCAGGACGTCGAGTCGTGTACGCAGATGGCAGACGACCTGGAAAACAGCGGCATGCACTGCACGCAGATTTCTCAAGTGTGCGTTGACAAGGATCCACCCGTGCGCGTCATCAACAGCATTCCGTATCGCGCCTCGTGCTGGGGCTTTGAGCGAGTCTATCGCTGTGAGCGAACCGAACCCGCGTCCACCTGCAAGGGGTTGGAGGCTAGCGAGGGCTGTACCGAAGTCGAGCGCACGTGCGTCAAAAACGGCCCCGACGGGTGCGAAGCTGAGCGCGTGGTTTACAACTGCGGCAAGGTCGAATCGGTTGATCCGGGCGACGCCGAACTCATTGAGTCAAGCGATGAGATCTCGGGGATAGTCGAGGTCGATACGTGTTCGGCACTGGAAACCAACGACATCTGCCGCAAGACCGCAGAGGTGTGTACGGAACTCGGCGGCACGAAGATTGTCAACGGCGTGCCTGTCACAAAAGACTGCTGGACAACGGAGATCACCTACACCTGCGGCTCGGGCGCGGGCGATCCGGTGACCGATGACGGCTGCGAATCCTTGGAAAAGCGCAAAGACTGCAAACTGACCGAATCCAAGTGTTTGGGCAGGGACGAGGCCGGCAACTGCACGATGCTCACGAAAACGTTTGTGTGCGGGGGCGGAACGGAAGAAATCGTCACGGGCAAGGACTGCGACGGAGAGCTTTGCATTGCGGGCATCTGCGAGCCCACAAAACCGGAAACGAGCGACGATTTTCTCGAGGGCGTTGCCATCTGGGAAATTTTGAGACAGGCGGGCATCTACGGCGAAGTCGAAGGCGACATGCTCTTTAAGGGCACTGCCTCGGGCTGCAGCGTCAAGATGATGGGCTTTTCGTGTTGCCGCAATGACGTTGAGGGTACGGCGGGCACGATGAGCAATTCGGCGCTCTCGATCGGCCTCACGATCGGGGTGGACGCCGGTACGGAATTCATCAAGTGGCTCGGCAGTCCCTACGTCTACGACATTCTCAATTCTTTTGAGTCCACGCAGGGCGTTTTGCAGGCCCTTTACGGAAGCGCCGGCAGCGGCGTGTATTCGCCGTCGCTTTCTTACTACGGTGTGTCGGTGGGCATTTCTTCGACGGGAAGTCTCACGCTTGAGTTTTCGCCTGCGTCCTTTTTGGCGTCGATCGCGTTGGAAATGGCCGCCGAATATTTTTCCTGCACCAACGAAGACCGTATGCATGCGTTGAGAAAGTCCCGCGGGCTTTGCCACTACGTAGGCAGTTTCTGCGACAAGAAGTCCGGGGCGGGGTGTTTGGAAAAGAAGGAAACCTGGGTGTGCTTTAACTCGAAGCTTGCCCGCACCGTGCAGGAAGAAGGCCGCAAGCAATTGGGCATCAGCTGGGGCACGCCCGAGAGGCCCGTGACGCGCGGCTTTACCTTGGAGGAATTTCAGCGGCTCGATTTCACCAAGATGGATTTGACGCCCGTGGTGGCGGAAATCGCCGAAAAAGCAGCTAAGGACGGGACGCTTGCCGGCAAAAAGGTGCGCACGCAAGCCGTTACCGAACGTGCGAGGGTGCGCGTGAAAGAAGCCGTCGAGTCGTCGGATCACTACACCGAGGTGAAGACCGTCACGGGCAAGTGCTTCATGGGAGAGAGCGATGTGGGCGTTGACTGTACGGCGGTCTATTCGCTTCTGGCCGGTTACGAGGCTCCTGCAAGGGAAAAGACACGGAGTTTGAGGACGAATCGCGCCACGCTCATGTTGCCGCCGGACCTACGTTGAAGCAGCAAACCCCATTTACCGTCAACAAAAACAATCAAAACCACGGAGATCATATGAACACAACCAAACGGGTGCTGTTGCGCACCTCCATCGTGCTGGTGCTCTCGGCTCTCGTGAGCCTTTGGGCGATGCCTGAGACCGATTTGCTGGCGGCTGACGTCATGAAGCCGGCGCAGGCAAATGTGCACGTGCCCTCGGGGGAGGCACCGTGATCGGAAAGCAAAGACGAAAGTGGCAAGCGCTTGTCTGTGTCGGCGCAGTTCTTACAGCGAGTTTGACGCCGGGAGTTTGGGCGGGAGAAAACGAATCGAAGGATCCGGTTGACGGCATGAATAGGGAGACCGGCTTTTGGGCTCAGGACGTGTGGGCGGATCCGGCAAGGCCCTTTTTGTTCTACGGCAAAGATAGACCGCAGGACGAGAGAGTCATTGAGGCAAAGAAAGAGGAGAAGCAGGCAAAGAAGCGGACAGAAGAAGTCGATTCCGACGAGGCGTTGGCGATCTTTCCTGTTGATGGACTCGATCGAGCAGCCGAAGGGGAGATTTTGTCGCGCGAGATGGAGAGTAAGGGGCTTGCGACCTTAAAGAGTCTCAAAACGGTGAAGGAGTTGCGCGAAGAAGTTGATCGCAGGCTCGATGCGGCGGTGATGCAGCCCACACCTGCAGCAATCGGTTTGTACCTGCAAGCCAATGCCTTTTTGATGCAAAAGGCGGGTGTGTTTGCCGAGAGCTGGCGTCGTGCTTTGGTCGACAACCCGCAGTTTGACTGGACGGCGGTACGGCCTGCGGTGAACGTTGTTTCCGCCGGGATGTCGCGCGAGCGAGAGGGAAAGCTTTTGCGTGAAGTGCGAGTGCTCGCCAAGGACCACGGCTTCATTTTCTTTGGCGACGAGTCGTTAAAGACCCGACACATGCTCGAACAGGTGCGAGCTTTCAAAGACGAATATGGCTTTGACGCGGCCTTTGTGTCGGTGACAGGTGCCGATAACCCGCTTATGCCCGAAGCACGCGAAGACAAGGGGTTGAGTGCGTTTGTGGCGCAGGGCATCCGACAGTTTCCTGCGTTGGTACTCGTAAGCCGCCATCAGAAGGATTTGACGAAGGCCAAGCTTGTGGCCACCGGTGCGGCCGATGCGATGACCTTGGTGCGCAACACCCATGCGGCGGCGATTGAAATGGCAGACGATCGAGCCTCGACGGCAACAAAACAGAGAGATCTTGCAGTGATGCCTTGAAGCGTGCTTAAAAGAAGTAAGGACGGAAAGAGTGAAATCGAGATTTGACAGTAAGAATGCGCTGCTGAGATTGATTGCGGCGATGGCAATCGGCTGCGCAGGCCAGGTGCAGGCTGGATTTGTGGACGACTTTTTGGACGAGGCGCAGGCCAACGTCAATGTGACGCAATCGGGCATCTTGCAGGCCGGTGGCATGAATGTGGTTACGGGCGGCGGCTTTGTCTTTAAAGCGCCGCGAAAGGAGTTTTCTCCCTTTGCGATCACGCCGCCTTCCTTACGGGCCAATTGCGGCGGCATCGACATCTTTTTGGGCGCGTTTTCGATTCCGAGCCGAGAAGAGTTTGTGAGCTTCTTAAAGAGCGTGGGCACGTCTTTGCCCGGCGTGGCGTTTCAGATGGCTTTGCAATACATGGCGCCTGACTTAAACGAAATCGTGGGTCGCTATTCGGATCTGATTCGCGGCTACACCAACCGCTACACGGATGCGTGTACCGCAGCGCAGTCCATTTTGGAAGACACGGGCGCCAAGCAGGCGCTTCAAAAGGCTGTACACGGCGCCAAAAACGCCTTGCGCGCCAGCGGCAGCGCGTCGGATCAGTCCGAAGCCGATCGACAGGTGCGTGACAACGGTGAAAAGGCGATTGCAAAGGCCCCGGTGCAAAAGGACGCTTCGGGTAACGTCGTTTCCGCTCCTGAAATCAATCTCACCTGGGCGTTGATCAACAGCGGCAACTTCACCAAACATAACAGCCAGGAATTAAAGGAAGTGATGATGACGCTCGTGGGCACCACGATCATTCGCAAGTCCGGTTCCGGTCAGGACGCGGTGCTGACGAGTACGCACTATTCGGGCGTTGATCTGCTGCCGATTCTCTTTGGCGAAGTGCGCGGCAACGTGAAGATTGAGCGTCTGAAGTGCGATGAGCCGAAGCGGTGTCTGAAAGTGACATCCACAGCCACGAGCGACGGCAGTCTTGTCGATCAACTGCAGGCGGCCGCGGCCAATTACCGCAAGGCGGTCGAACAGCGCAATGCTTCTCTGGTAAGCGACCGGGAACTGATGCTCTTGGGAGGCACGACAGGTGTACCGCTGCTGCGGGTCTTGAATCTTGCGGCCACATCGCGCTATCGGGGCATTGCCGACGACTTGGTGCGCATCTACGTGGATGCGGCCGCTTACGAATTGCTTGCTGCCGCCGTGAATGCGTTGGCCGGTGACATCAAGGCCGCCTTGTCCGGGTCAAGTGCCAAAGATCATTCCGCGCAGCATGTCGAGCATGTGCGACTCCTTGAGGAGCGCATCGAAGCCGTGCAGCAGGGCGTCTACCAACGTCAGGACAAGCTGCTTCAGGGAATGGCCAGAGCTTCGAACCTCATCCTGCAGCTTGAACACATCGAAAAGAGTCTGGCCGTCAATCAGGTGGCGCCGACCATTGAGGCGTGGCCCGAGAGCACCAAGGAGTTCAAGTGATGGACGACGCGTTTGTGTTTTACGCCTATTGGAACGGCAATCAGATTCGGGATCTGTTCGAAGGTTTGGTTTCGGTCACCGCCGGGTCGGGCTTTGTGCAGTTGGCGGCTTTTTGGTGGTGACGGGGCTTGTGGCGGCGTTGCTGATCGGCGCCGTCAAGGGCGAGGGAAAGCATGTCATTTCCTACTTTGCCTGCGCGGTGCTCTTTTGGTTTGTGGCCATTGTCCCCAAGGCGTCGGTGGTGATCGAAGACGTGCGCAGTCACACCGTTTACAACGTCGACAACGTTCCCTTGTCGATGGCCTTTTTTGCATCCGTCTCAAGCCGCATCGGGCATTGGCTTACGCAAGCCTATGAAACCGCGTTTATTCCGGCTGACGTCGCGAAGTATTCGAGTTTTGGCGCGGTCTATCCGCAGCGCGTGATGGAGGTGCTGCAGCGCACGGGTCCGGTGACGGTGCAGGGGCGGGAGACCTTGCAGTCAGTCTTGAAAAATTGCGTCTTGCCGGAAGTCGTGTTGGACAGCCGCAAGGCCGATCAGGCGATGGCTTCAAGCGATCTGTGGACCATGATCAAAAGCGACGGCTGGGTCAATCCCGCACGTTTGGCCGTGATGCCCGACGGGTCGGTCGCGAAGTGCCCGCAGGCCGTGGCTGAATTGGAGCAGGTGCTAACGACGGTTGAACTGCCAGCTTTAAAGCGCTGGGTGGGCGTCAAGCTCGATCCGGAAGCAACAAATCCCACAACGTCCATTGCCGCGAGCATCACACAGACGGAAAGTTTGCTTTTGGGTATATCCCGTTCGGCCGAAAGTTCTTTGAAGCACTCTTTGATGCTCACGGCTCTTCCGAAGGTGATGTCGGGGCACGCCGTGAATGTTGCCGGACCCGCGGCGATGGCGTCTACGCTGGCGCGCGCTCAGGGCAATCTGGCCGGTGAAATCAACTACCGCACGATGGCAAAAATGGCCGAGGATGCGCTGCCGAAGATTCGAAACGCTTTGGAATTCGTGGTGATTGCGATGTTTCCGGTGGTGGCGTTGATTGCACTTGTTTCGGGCACCGGTATGGCCAATGTGGTGAGAAGCTACATCACGCTGCTTTTGACCGTGCAGTTGTGGCCGGCTTTGTCGTCCGTCGTGAACTACCTCGTCATTGCGCACGACTTGCATCCGTTTACGCTGTTGGCACAGAACTTCGGGGGATCGAGCCTTCAGGCCGCCACGATGATTCGGGAGACGGGCGCGAGCTCTCAGGCGATTGCAGGCGCTTTGTTGTGTGCCGTGCCGGTGATTTCTTACGCCCTGGTGCGAGCCGGAGACATGGCTGTGGGGCAGCTGGTAGGCGGCTTGATTCAGACCGCACAGAGTGCTGCGACTTCTCAGGGCGCATCCATTGCGGCGGGCAATATCTCGCAGGGAAATGTGAGCGTTTCGAACGTTTCCGCCAACAATGTGTCGTCAAACAAGTCGGACGCTTCGGTTCGAAGCACGGATCCCGGCATGGTGGTGACGCAGTCCGGTTACGGGACGGTGACGCGTGCTGCTGCTGGTGAAGTGACGGGCCTGCAGCGCACCGCCGTTAATTTCGGTGTGGACTCTCAGATGCAGCAAAGCTACGTGCGAGGGCATTTGGCATCCAACGTCGGACAGACCTCGACTGTCACTACCGATGCGGCGCGTTTCAGCTTTTCTCAGTCGGCTTCGAGCAGCGACACAACGCAACAGAACTTTGCGCATGCCTTGAAGGATGCGCTGAGTGAACAAAGAGCACTTACGACGAATTATTCGGATTCGAGCGGGTGGGGGAATAGTGTGACGCTCACGATGGCGACAGAGATGGGAAGTAGCGTTAACGTCAACGAATCGCAATCGTATTCGAGTCTTGCTGGATTGCAGATAAACGGAAATGGAGTCATCCGTTTGCCTAGTGAAGAACCTGTGGCGCAGTTGCCATACGTTAGAAGTCCGTTTGGTTCCATGAAGACTGGGGAGATTCAACCGAGTTCTGTCCTTGTAGGAAGTTCACCTGCTTTTAATTCTCATCGATCAGAAGGGGGCGCTGGGGTCGAACAATTACCGAAGCTCATGGGAACAGGTTCACTTGGAGGGACGTTAACGATGACTGACGCCCAAAATGTAGTGGACACGGCAACAGGAAAGGTCGGTGCTTCGGACAATCAAGTTAGAAATCGTAGTTATCAGTTGGTACGTGCTGCGGCGGAAAACGTAGCTAATACCCACGCAGATGAACGTGTTCGCAGTTATGCCAGAGGATTTGTCCAATCGCTGGATGCAACCCATTCGGCCGGACGTGATCAAACTCAGTCAAATGTTGAGTCGATGTCGGCTGTATCGACGCTGAATGAATCGGATACTGGTTCGGTGACGACATCGGCGGATACGTCGGTACCGTTGATGAACTATGCCGTTGAAAGGTACGGAAGCGGCGAAGCAGCCTTGCGTGCCATGTACCAACCCGCAGAACTTGCGAGTTTTGCCGGAGAACAACACGTACGAGCAGGGGGAAACATCTCGCCCGCAGATCGATTCGGACCGGGGACGGTTGTTTCAGCCGTGGAGAGAAATGCCGATGTATTTGAGGCGGGACCTGCAAATGTGGAGCGAGCTGCAGCAAACAATGTCGCCAAAATCGAAGATATCTCCGGGACAACACTCAATACGTCGACCATTCAGGATGCCATGAGTTCTGCGCCGATTGAGGGCGCACAACAGTTTGATGCACAACACGGGCAATTGGTGGCTCAGCATCAAAATAGCACCCAAGCACGAATCAGTCGGATGAACTTTGATCGGGGAGTGGTGTTGGTCGCTCGAGAAGCCTACAACAAGGAAAACCAAGACAAGAACTTTGCCTTGCGCAATGCCTTCTTGGCTGGGTGGGGCTATCGAAACGGCGACGAGATTCAAGAAGATCTGAGGGCTTGGGCGGCAAGTAGCCCGGCCTTGCAGGACAGACTTGAGAAGATCGGAGCAAGCGACCGAGATTACGTGTCGCAAGATGACTGGAAGAGTCTGGTGGAGATTGCGCGCCAGCCGAAGGGCATTCGACTGCCTTAAGTGTTTCAGTAGGAATCGAACGGATCCGGACCGTGATGATTATCCGGTCCGGTGAAGGTGTCATCCCAAACGTCGGAATCTGGAAAGTGATCGTAGAACGGACTGCGGGGATCGTACCGGTCGAAGTAGTAGTCCGGGGTAATGGGTCTCATGGGCTCGGGGTCTGAGGATGACGACGGTTGGGAGCATTTAAAGCATTGATCGTCCTGCGGCCATCGTGAATGTTGCGGGTGAAGGTGCTGTGGATACTCCGACGAGGGCCGCTGAGGGGAGAAAAGTGGGTCCAGTTTTTCTCCCAGCGCGATCAGGATGACGCTGAGAATTTCGAGAAGTTTGAGGTAACAGGAAGTGATTGGGTTTAAAGGTTGCATTTGAGATCATAGTTAACGACGACGGAAAGCATTGATTCTTGCCCAATACTGATGCAGTTTGTAGGCATGAGCTCGATAAATTCTTTTTTCATCGTGTGTTAAGTGACGAGGAGAAAATTTTTCATCAATTTTTCCTCCAACTTCAATCAGAAGAAAACTGATGAATTCAAGAATCTTCAAATACAACGCTGTAATTGGATTCAATTTGCGCATGATGACACCTTTGAATGGAAATCAAACAAATATACGAATGCTGGGAGGATTTGGCGGAAAGGTGCCACAAGAGGAAAAGGACTGTGCTTCATAGATAAATGACTCGGATGAAAAGGCAGCGGATGTTAGTCAACCCAAAAATGATCTCTCGAAAGCTGCTTTTTGATAAAAAATTTTGAAAGCAATTCGATTCTAACATGTGTATTTGAAAAATGGAAGAGACTTCTAAAGGAAAGGTGACTGAAAATAAAATGGTTGTATTTCGTGAGTTTGCTCATGAAGTAGGGTGCAGCCTAATTATCCAGGACAATTTGCCGAACTGTCTTGACATTAAATTGAGAAAGAATATGTCGGGCGTCTATATTCAATTGCGAAAGCGCGGTGAAATTTATATCGGCGAAGCTGTTGATATTTTGGATCGCCAAAAAGAGCATTTGAAAAAGGGCGTCAAACTCGCGGCACTTGCTGTTTTGTTCGTGGACATGATTGACACGCAGGGACGCAAAAATCTGGAAACGACAGTGATCGCGGCAGCTCAACGCAAAGGACTGTGGCTGGCCAACATCTCCAAGACGAAACTTGCTGAAGAACTCAATCGACGAGCCGAACAGCTTTCAGTTCAGGCTGCCGTTCAAAAGCTCGATCGCATGGACGAAAAAGTTGTCTTTCAGTTCGGTCTCGGAGGGTGGCTTGAGACGCTCGAAGAGGCCAAGGGAAAAGCTCGGTCAAGCGACTGGGAGCGCTATATGAATTTTCGGGAATCTTCCTTTTCCTATGCGGCGCTTTTACTGATCACGACTTATGTTCGCCGCATGATCCCGAACCCGGAAATGACTTACGGCAAGACCTGGTGCATCTGCTTAAACGAAACGGGGTGCCCCGACTTGAACTGGATTTCGGTTAAAACACAGGCGGGCTCTGTTTTTTGCGTTGACGTGTGTCATACGCCGTTAGGTTCTGACGTCAAAGCGGTATTTTGGGTGGAACGGCGGCGACTTGATCTTCTTCTTGAGCGTGCCGAAGGCAAGGACGAAGAGATGCAAATCATGCTCGGCATCACCCATGGGACCTTCGACTTGAAGCGCAACTATCATGATTTGAGCAACGACACGTCCATGCATACATGCATCGATTCGCGTCGGAGAATGGTCGGTTGGCAGATGGATTTGGATCAGGCGCTTGATTTTTTCCAGTCACCGCTGGCGGTGGCCCTTCTTACCGGTTGCGCCGAGACGATTTCAGCCAAAGAGACTGGAGAAGGTTTTCGATTGGGTCGTCTGTTCTTCTGACTGCGGTGACGGACTCAAATTTTCTTTTGGAATCCGTACGGATTGACGTGTGTTCGGAATGACACACTACTGGGATGTATACTGCGGGTTTCCATTGATATCTCAAATGAGAATTTTGTAGCATGACAAATAAGCGTACTCTGACGGATTGGATCGTGGCGACGCGTCCTTGGTCGTATCCGGCTTCGACAATGCCGGTGGCTTTGGTGCTGGCTTACTACTTTGCAAACGGCGTTGCGATAGATCCGATCAATGCTGTCTGGGCACTCGTAAACATCGTCATCTTTCACGCCGCGGGCAACGTATGGAGCGATTATTTTGATTTTCGCTACGGCGTCGACAATCAAAATACGTTGGGAGTACGGCAGCTTGTCGACGGTAAGTTCGTGGCCCGGGAGTTTCTCTGGTTTGCAATTTTCCTTTTTGTCGTCGGAACGCTGTGTGCGCTCTTTCTCGTCTGGAGAACAGGACTACCGTTTCTGGCGGTGACCTTTGCAGGCATTGTGGCGGCTCTGGTGTATCCACCTTTGAAGTATCGCGTCGGCGGTGACGCGGTCATCTTCATTGCTTATACGCTTACGCCGCTTTTTGCCACGGCCTGGATCGTGACGGGGTCGTGGTCGCTTGATGCTATCTGGGCTGTGTTGCCCACCGGCATTCTGACGGTCGGCATTTTGCACGCCAACAACCTGCGCGACGCTCAGACGGATACTCAGGCCGGCATTCGTACTCTGGCTTCTGTCTTGGGGCAAAAGCGGTCGGTGTGGCTTTATCAGTTTGAGATGCTCGCGCCGTTTGCGATTCTTCTGGCAACAGTTTGGCTTGGGATTTTGCCGATGTCGGTACTGCTTGCGCTGCCGGTTGCAGTGACTGTTATGACTTTGTGCAAGCAGGCCTTACGTTTTGACGGTGTGAATACGGCGAGCATTGCTACGCTTGACGCTTCGACTGCTAAGACGCAGCTGATGTTTTCACTGTTGATGGTGGCCGGGTTGGCCGCCGGGCATTGGCTGGTCTAACCTAACAGAAGCCTTTAAGCGACTGAACGCTCGATTCTCGGAAGAAGAGAGTCGGGCGTTTTATATTCGGGCTTATTCAAAATATTGAGGCTTCTGAAGCGAAATAACTATGAACGACGGTTGCTGTGGAGCAAGGAAGACAGAATTCGAACGTTTAAATCAAGAACGACCTTCTTTAAGGTTGAACTTTTGCCCAAACAAGGCCGTCCGCAATGATCTTGTCCAAATCTTTTTGAGAAAGACCCGAATTTCTGACTTTATATTTGGCTTCTCTCGAGAGATCGGACAAAATATAACGAGACAGCGCTTTTTGAACCAGCGCAGAGAGATCTTCTGTTTTTTTGCCTTGAGAAGCTAAAAAGGAAACAATATCATCATTGAATTGTGAAGGAACGGTGATGTCCCATTTGATACTTACTTTGCGAGTGGCTGACTGATTCATAGCTTCCTCCAATTAAAAAAGGATGTCTGTTTGCGTGTCTCTAAACTTAGCAAATTATTATATATATTGTTTCAATATAAAGTATTGACGAAATTATATTGCCCGTCGATAAGATTTTTTTGTCGTGCAATATTCTGTTCTATGGATTTCGTCTGACGGTAGGCTTCAAGAGGCTTAATGCTCGATTCTCGGAAGGTTGGTTCCGGGCATTTGTCCTTAGGCAAGGGGTTCAGTGGTCGGATACTGTGACGTGCTGAAAAGTCTTTCTGTCGGGTGAGTTAGAAGGGAAATGGGGTGAGTTCGGCTCCGTTACTTTATGCGTCGAAAAATGAAGTTTCCGTTCTTAAGCTTTTGAAGTGCGCCAAGTAATAACCTTTCCAAAAACATGAAGAATCGTCATTACACGCTGATCGTACGCAAAGTAATCTTCTGCGCTTGTTCTGATTTGCTGGGGAGACTCCGACAGGCCCGTCCTGATGAAACGGATCACTACAAAACCGTGCAGGTTGCACCGATCAAAGGAGCAGGTCCAAAGCTCAGCGAATACAGCCTGCGCAAACGCCGATCTAAAAAGGATGACCGAAGATAACATTACCTAGGGCGAATTTTTGAGCTCAAAAACGGTCTTTCGATTGTCTTTCACAAGAAAAGCAGTTGGCGAATCGAAATCAGAGATGCTGACGGCAATGTTGTTGATCGGTGCAAACGGAACGATGAAGCTGCTGCTGTTCTGAAAAAACTCAAACACTGCCTCGAGGGGGCCTATCCTCAGTACAAGGATTTCAAGCTTTCCAAACGCTTTGTTGAAACGTTGATGAAACCGTTTCGGGATATTTGGATGGATTTTGTGGACATTGTTGGGCGAACTCTTAAAGTACCCCCAAAACGAACTTTAATTTGACCCCCTCGG